>TARA_R110002073_G_scaffold123819_3_pt1 | contig 95627 bp, 76 predicted proteins | sample TARA_R110002073 | Tara Oceans TARA_R110002073 (sample SAMEA4397174) | marine metagenome | biome: Polar Biome; feature: [DCM] deep chlorophyll maximum layer (ENVO:01000326); material: water (ENVO:00002006), including particulate matter (ENVO:01000060) such as... | depth 40 m
GCGAGCTATTGCCGAGCGAGTTCGACGCGAAGCGGCTAGTCGTCGAAGTTCGGTGACGGATCACCGGGAATTGCGTAGCCATCGTCCAGCCATGTTCCAAGGTCGGCAAGTTGGCAGCGCGGAGAGCAAAAGGGAAATGCGCTGCCTTCCGTTAGTGGCGGCACCGCTTTTTCACAAATAGGACATGCTCGGGTCTGATCGTTCGCCATCGTCGTTCTTCCGTTCTCGTTCTCTGGGCCTGGTCGCTAGTTCTTGCGCTCTAGGCCGTAGTAGCTGCACTTTTGAATAAGGTTTGAGCGACTGATGCCCAACTCCTTTGCGAGCTGGCTTTTGTTCCAGTGCGTTCGAATCAAACCTTGGTGAATCACTTCGGACTCGATGCCTTCGACAAGCTCGCGCAAAGTGGCGCCCTGCGCAATGTCGGTCGTCGAAACAGGCCGAACCGGTTCTGGAGCGCCAAGTTTTGGCATCGCTTCTTGGATGCGAGGAGACAACATGCTCGGCGAGAGCACTTCGTCGCCAACTGCCAAGACGTTGAGCCGCTCCATTTCGTTTTCGAGTTCGCGAATGTTTCCGCGCCATGGGTAATTTGCCAGTGCGGCCATGGTGTCGGCCGAGAGCACCGGCGGCGAACCTTCGCCGTGGTGATGCTTGGCGAGAAAGTGCGCGACTAGCATCGGCAAGTCTTCAAGGCGATCGCGAAGCGGCGGCACCGAGATTCGCAAGACGTTTACGCGGTAGAAAAGATCCTCGCGAAACTGGCCAGTCTTGACCAACTCGCCAAGGTCTTTGTGACTTGCCGCCACAATGCGCACATCAACTTTGACCGGCTTGGTGGCGCCCACCGGCGTAAGGATTCCCTCTTGCAGCACGCGCAAAAGCTTTACTTGCAGCGCCGGCGACATATCGCCAATCTCGTCGAGAAAGAAGGTGCCACCGTCGGCCTGCTCAAAGAGGCCTTTTTGATCGCGCACAGCCCCAGTAAACGCACCGCGAATATGACCGAAGAGAGCACTCTCAAGAAGGTTATCGTTAAAGGCAGAACAGTTCTGAACCACGAATGGCTTCTTTGCACGAGGACCGTGAAAGTGAATTGCGCGCGCGATAAGCTCTTTGCCCGTGCCGCTCTCGCCGTGCACAAGCACAGTCGCCTCACTCTTTACGACTTTCTCGAGCAGCGCAAACATCTCGATCATCGAGGCTGATGCACCAACGATATTGCCGAATTGCTTTTGCACAGCGGGTGCGGCTGCACCGGGAGATCCAACCACCGCCGTCGCAGCTTCGCTGCCCTGTCGCTCGGCCTGAACCTTCATGATTTCAGCGGCCGCATATTCGACCATTGAGGCCAGGTGCTCAAGCTCGGCTTCGCTCATGCGTGGCACTTGCCCAAGCGCTGCTTCGAGCTCGTCCTGCGGCCCATCGGAAAACTCGCGCAGGCTTGAGAATAATTCTGAGCGTTTGCCAGCTCGCGGTTCTTCGTGCAGCGCGCCACCGGTAAAGAGAAAGCCCACAACCTCACCATCAAACTGAATCGGAGCTGCAACCACATCGAAGCCGAGGTGACATTGGCGGACAATCACCGAGCGCTGTCGCCCACTCTTGATGCGATCGCTTACGGCCTTGATGCTCTCGTTGCAGCGACGAAATCCTTCTTTAGAATTGAGCGCCTTTTTGCAGAACTCATTGCCCGACGGAAAGATATTGCCGTCGGCGTGGTCCAACACATAGCCGCTAGCATCGGCGTAGGCCATCTCTAGTTTCCACCAGGTTCGCACCAGCGTGCGAATCGCCTGCACCGAGTGCAGCTCATCATAAATTCGTAAGTCGACCACGTTGTGAGCCTCTGACTATAGCCATCGGCATTGCACTAGCAAACCGATTTAGGAACGTACCCAATCATGGGGCGACTGAGATCCAACTTTGCCAGCCAGACCATCGGTCTCGAGCTTGACAAGGTGAGAAAGCAGCGAGCGCTCGGCAAGACCATGCAAGAAGGTTGGTGTGTCGGCATAGACCTGCCCCACCATCTGTGATGTTGATTGCGGAGTTTCTGTGAGCGCCGCCAATACTTTCGCTTCGCGACCAAGCCTGTGCTCGATGTAATTGCACAAGAGTGCTTCCGGGTCGCTCACCGCAAAGCCGTGAGCCGGTAGCAACAATCGCGCGCCAAACCCTCGCAGGCGCTCGAGAGACGCGAGATACGCGACCATATCGCCTTCACTTGGATCGATGAGAATGCTGCCAATCGATGCAACCATGTCACCTGCGATCATGGTCTTGGTGTGTTGCTCGTAGAAACACAGATGACCAGGAGCATGCCCAGGTGTGAAGACGCACTCCAAAACGCGCGGCAAACGCCCCGCCAAGGTTCTTTGCTCACCATCCTCAAGGTGTCGTTCCACGTTACAGATTCCCTCTAATAGGCCTGCAGTAATTGCGTGGGCAGCAATGGGTACTCCGTAGCGTTTCGAGAGAAACTCCGCCGCTCCAACATGGTCACCGTGGTGGTGGGTGAGCCAGATCTCAGAGAACGATCCACCTTCGGCGATGCGACTGTCCAAGGCATCACACAAGACGCCACGCTCGTCCGCATGTGGAGTTGCAGGGTCGATGACAATGAACTCATCGGTACCAACCACGTAGCAGTTGGTGGTGGTGGCCGGGGGCAAAGTTGGCGTGCGAAGCGGTGAGACCGCGATACCACCGGTTAAGGGCCAAAGTCTTGGCGATGCATCTTCGTCGATGGCCGCTTGCTCGGCTCGCTCAAGAGCTCCATCCAATCCGGGGAGCAGAGCACCGAGCATGCGAACAATAGGAGACGACATGAGCAGGGTGCCCTCTTCGAAGTGACGGAGAGCATCGGCTGGCGAGGTCCAACGACTGTCGATAAGTTCGCCATCCGAGAGCGCTACATCCGGCTCCTGCCCTTTGGGCAACTCGACCAAGAAGTACTCGGTGTCGTAGCGCAGCGGAGATTCTTTGGGGGTTAGCCAACGGCCGACCGGCGCGAGAGCTTCGGGACCCACCACAATTCCCGTCTCTTCCTGGAGCTCCCGCGCTCCAGCATGGGCCGGACTCTCGTCCTCGGGATCTTGCTTGCCACCGGGAAATGCCCAAAATCCAGGCAGAAAGCGCAGGGTCTTGGCACGTCGCACCAAGAAAAGCTCCAGCGCTTGGGCGGAGTTGCGACGCCATAACAAGGTCACCGACGCGTCAACCACCGTTGCCACTGCCGCTTTTGCAGGCATTTGTTTCTGTAGTGCTTTGTATACATCTTCGGTTGATTGCATGACTTAGATCTCGACTAGGGCAGAAAGGCGGGCAAAAGTACGTGACGCGAGCGCGCTCACCCTCTAAAATCAAAGAGAACCACTTTCAGAACCATGGTAAGCGTAACCGCCCGAAAAGTCCGGGATCAGACTACAGAGCGTTCTTCGATGAACGTCGGACGTCGATACACCGGATACCTCATCAGCTACCCCGTTGTCGGGCGTGGCATGGTGATTTTTCGTGATCCGCATGGTCATCGGATGATTACAACTCCGGTAAAGCGCGTCTTGGGCGAGCCCGAGGGACACATGCTCTACGTTGAAACCGAGAACAGTGTCTACCGAATCGAGATTCACGGCGAGCCCATTTTCCCCATGACCAGCCCGGTTATTGGCGAAGCAGCCTCAGGCTAAACAGTCAAAGAGGATGCCCGCCAATGCTCTCGAGCCTCTGGGTGAACCATCTTTGCCGCCGATGTGATCTTTTCCGCCGTGGCCCTTATAGTCGCCACATGCGCCTGCATACCGATGGCAGTACGGTCGTACTCCTAACTCCAAAGACTCGCATTAGCTGGCGCGAGTCTGGACGAAATACGACGGAACCCGTACCTGAGACCCCTGCTGTAACCGACTACGACCGCAGCGGTCTTTTGTGCATGACACCAAAGGGTGAGCGCGATTTTAGCGCTCGATTGGCAGCCGCCGGTGCGCTTGCTGCCGATGCGATCGATGAGGAAATGGTCGCAGCCGTCATGCTCGGCGAAGACTCAACGTACCTTGTTCAAGGACCACTCAACACAGAAGGCGATTGGCCGGTTGTTATTGATGTTGGCCAGATTGAACCAACTCGTGTGGATTGGCCCGCTGGTCTCATTTGGAAGAAGGGCGATACGACGCTCTACGACCTCGCCGATACCCATGGGCTCGGGATCGTCGACTGCTTTGTCCCGACGCTTGAGTGCAATCCTCACGGTATTGCTGTCGCCTGCAGTGGAAGCGGAGCCGTAGTGCTTGTGCGTCCTGGAGGCACAGAAATCGCCGCGAGCTTTCAGTTGCCAACCGCCGAGGAAACCGCAATCTACGCATGTCCAACCAAAGAGGGTGTGCTTGTGACCATTGTCGTTGATGGGCAAGATTCGGCCTACGTGCACATCGCCGAAGACGGCAGCATTCTTGGGCATCGCGCGGCTAAGTGCGCAACCCCTGCGCTTTGCCTCGATGCAGGCATTCTCATTTACGACGATGGTTCAAGCGCCATCGAACTCACCGATACGAGTTTTTCTCAGCTTGCTTCTCTCGCACTTTCGTGGCCTGCACTCGATGCCGCAGCAGCGCCTGACGGCGCGAGCTTTGCTCTCGCCGATGCCGAGCACATGTTGCGCGGTCACGTAAACGCCAAAGGAGAATTGGTAATCGTCGCCGAGTACGAAGAAGTAAAACAGGCCGGCGCAAAGAGGCCGGGCGAACTGGCAGCCATCGAAGCGAAGTGGGACCCGGAGCGATCGCAAGGCAAGAGCGCTGTTGGCTTTGCTGCCGGAATGGCCCCAGAGCCTTGGACCGCAAAGGCCAACTCGGCATTTGAATTGGTGATGCACGCCCGAAGCACCGGCGGACCAGGACAAGGAATTTGCGTGACCATTGGCGGCGATGCTGCCAAGCACTGCGCGTTCGAAGCGGTCTCGGTCGATGGCAATCGGCAAGAACTTGTAGACGATGGCAAGGGCAACCGGACGGCTGAGTTTCCCAGTATCGATCTCGTTCGGGGCCTCTCCTATCCGTACAATCCAAAGCCAAAAAACGATGCCCAAAAGCATGCTGCCGCCATGTTCTTAGAGGAAACCCATCTTGAGCTGCGCGTTTTTGGCAAGGCTACCAAGGCCAGTGGCGACCTCATCTCGGTGACCATTTCTGCCCTAAATTCTGATAGCCCACCGCTAAAGTGGATGCGCCCGCTGGCTGTTTCGTAACGCCAACCAGTTAAAGACATAGGAATAACTGGCAGAGATCGGCGATGGGCAGCCACCGCAGTGGCATCGTTGCGCGAAAATTACACTTTTTCTGTTCATGTTTTTTACGTAATCCAATATACTATTAATACTTTGACAGTAAACACGCTTGATCCGTTTCGAAACGCTAAGAGGCTAGCCCTGAGACTGAACATCCCATGCACCGTACGGGCGGTCGGATGAAAGTTGTACTCAGCCAACTCGCACCCCTTCTCGCTGGCCCCTCCTTGGTTGAGGATGTCATTACCCAGCTGGCAAGCTGGGCGGCGCAGGCCGCCGACTGCAGGTATGTCCGGCTTTTTCGCATCGATCGTGCCAGACACGAGCTGCACTGCAGAATGACCAACGGTTCAGAGCTCTATGAAATCCGCGTTCCCGCAAGGCGTGGCCTACACGGTCAAGTTCTAGAAACCCACAAACCTCAAACCGGCCGGGCGGTCGAGACCGGTGCAGCACTCTTGATGGTTCCGGTCTTCTCCGTGGATTCGAATCCGAATGATTCGCGCGAAGTGATCGCCGTGCTTGAGTTTGCTCACAAGAGTGTCGGCCTGCCATTTTCAACGGGCGAAGAAACCAAGCTCATGGAAGTTGCTGAGTGCGTCGCGAGGGTTCTTTCTCATGCTCGCTTAGACGACAGCAGGCGAGCACCGGGACGCATCACCGAGATCGTTGGCAACTCGGATGCCATGCTAGCGCTCTATGCCCAAATTCAGGACGCCGCAGCGAGTGATGCGCCCGTCCTTTTAACTGGTGCCCACGGCACAGGAAAGTCGCTCGTGGCGCGCGCGATTCACCACCTGAGTTCAAGACGACATCGCGCCTTCGTGTCGCTGCGACATCACTCAGAACCAGAATTCTTGGAGGCAGAACTTTTCGGAGTTTCTGGAGCAGAAGAGCAATTCCCGGGCGCTATTCGGCGCGCACAAGGAGGCACACTCTTCGCCAAGCAACTCACGGCTCTGCCCGAATCGTCACAGGCAAGGCTACTCGAGCAGGCGGCGCAACTTAGAGTACGGCTCATCGTCTCGCGAAGTATTCGCGCTGCAGCCAACGGCAATCAACATGTCTCCCGGGGACCGTTGGCGGATGTCTTCCAAGCACAGACGCTTGCCATCCCAAGCCTTTTAGAACGAGGTCCGGACGACGTCACCTCCCTCGCAAGGCATTTTGTTCGCGAGTGGGCGTACCGGCTTCAAGTTCCAAATCTTTCCATTGATGACAAGGCGCTCGCTCGACTGCGTTCACAATCTTGGCCCGGAAATGTCCAGGAACTTGAGAAGTGTATTCAGAGCGCAGTTCTCTGCTGCAGCGATGCAATCGGTGAGGATGATCTTTGTCTTCCCGGGGTTGGCCACGGTGGCGAACTAAGCGATTCAATTCCCTCTGGGCTTTTGTTGGCCGATGCCGAGGAGCGCTACATCTTGCGAACCCTCACCGAGAATAAGGAGAATCGCACTCGCACGGCGTCTTCCTTGGGAATTGGGCGAAACACCCTTGTCCGCAAGATCAAGCAGTACCGAAACAAGTGAGCGTACCGTAGGCACCTGCAGATGTGACTGCTAGAGTCTCCCCCGTTGTGACCCCAATTCTGCAAAGGCGCCTTATCTTGGTGCTCGGTAAAGGTGGTGTCGGCCGTAGCACGGTTGCCGCATCGATTGCCGCAGCAACCGCTCGCGCAGGTCGGCGAACGCTTCTCTTCGAGGCGAATGCAAAAGACCGTTTCGGCGACTTTTTTGGCGCTCCAGAAGTGGGACCCGAGATTGTCAAACTCAGAAAAAATCTATTCGCGGTGAACACCACTCCGGCCGACGCGCTCGAGGAATACGGCCTGATGATTCTTCGGTTTCGTCGGGTCTACAAAATGGTCTTCGAAAATCGCATCACCGAAGCCTTCATCAAAGCGATTCCCGGCGTTGAGGACTATGCGATTTTGGGCAAGGCATGGTTTCACACCAAAGAGCGTAAAGGCGGCAAGCCGGTTTGGGACACGGTGGTTTTCGATATGGCAGCAAGCGGGCACAGCCTTGCGATGCTGAGGATTCCTTGGGCAATTACCAAGACGGTGCCCGAGGGGCCGTTAACTCGCGACGCCAAAGAAATTCAAAACCTGATTTCGGATACCGAGCAAACGGCCATCGTCATGGTCACCATGGCCGAGGATATGCCAACCAACGAAGCCATCGACCTCGCAGGGCAACTCGACTCTCATCTCGGCGTGAGCCTGAGTACGGTTGTGGTGAATCAGCTCTACGAAGATCGCTTTCCGGAGAGATCTCCGCAGGCTGCGGTTCTTAGCTGTCTTGAGACAGAGAAACTCTCGGATGGGCTCACCGCGATCGCAGAGCATGGATTGCAGCATCGCGCCCGACGCAAGCTTGGCGAGCACTATTTGGGCCGGCTAAAAAGCGCTCTGAGTGCGGCGCAGCTCCACTTGCCACGGCTCTTTGTCTCGCGACTTGGGCAAGACGAAATCGACAGCTTCTCCGAGAAGCTATCGGCCGAACTGCCGTAGCGCCGCGAGTTCGAGCTCCGGCATCAGACTCATGGCCAAAACTCGCCTTGAGAGCGAAGCGGTTGTTACGCTTTCCCTGTGCGGAAAACGATTCTCAGTGTTGGCCTCCTGCTGTCAATAATTGTGACGGGCTGCAGCCATGTTTCAACGGTGCGCCTCCAGCCCGATGCAGTTGCTGTCGGCCCGGGACTGCGGCCGATTGCGGGCATTCAAGCAAATGCCATCAGCCTCTACGCGCTCTTCATTCCGATTCCTGGCGTCGACTTGGACAAGGTGATCAATCGCATGCTGATCGTCACAGCGAAAACGATTGGCGCCGACAAAATCGCGAACCTGCAATTCGACATCGATCCCGATGGTGGAATTTGGGCGCTTCGCAAGCTGGCGTTCTATCGCTCTGCTCGCGCTTCGGGCATTGCTGTCCAGGTCACAGGAAGCGCACCGGATCCGCAGGCAGACCAAGGACCTGAGCCGGTCGTCACTCCTACTGTGAGTCCTGCTCCCACCGCTCCAACTGTTGCCCCCACAGTTGGAAACAGCCTCTAACGAGGCTCTGTGCACAGCAGTGAAACTCCTAGACTGATAGAATGAGAGCTGTGAACGCCGCTATCATAGGGCTAAGAGTTGCAGCCATCGCAGTGGCACTGCTCCTAGGATTTCCAACGATAGCAACTGCGCAGTCGTCAGAGTCGGCAAAGCCAAAGGTCGCCCTCGTTGGGCTCGACGCACTTGGTATGAACGAAGAGCGCGTGCGTCGACTCGAGACGCTTTTCCTAAAGGAGCTCGAGCGACTAACCGAGCACTCGGTGCCAAGTCGGCAAAGCATCGCGGGTCTCTCGCGCAGACTTCGCAGTTGCGATGGGGGCAACAAGTGTCTCGGCAATATAGGGAAAGCTCTGAATGTCGACTACGTGGTCTCGGGTAGCGTTGCGGCCCTTGGAGACGCTTACGTTCTCAATATTAAAGCTGTGGCTTCGGGGCGCGGCGAAGAGCTTCGACGCATTGAGAGTGACCCGCTGCGGGGCGCTCCCGACGAACTTATCGAGAGCATCCGAGTCGCAGCCTACCGCTTGCTCTCTCCCGACGAACTCGTTGGCTCGATTAGCATTCTCGCTGACCGCGCAGGCGCCAAGGTCGAACTCGATGGCAAACCCGTGGGCACCACACCGCTCGCCGCTCCGCTCAGTGGCCTCTCTCTAGGCAATCACAAGCTGCGGGTAAGCGCTGGCGAGTTTGGCGAGTTTGAAGCCGACGTCCGCGTGCGCTTTCAAAAATCAACTCGGGTTGCTGTCCAGCTCGTAGATTTGCGCGTCAAAGCTCCAACAACATCTGAAGCGGCTGGTCCGCTATTGGTAACTCGTGACGCACCAAAGCGCTGGTATCAAAAGACCTGGTTCTTGGCTTCGGCGGGAGTTGGGGCCATTGTGATTGGCGTTCTCATTGGTTCACAATTTACGCAAGACGCGCCGATTTCCTGCACTGAGGACCCAATGTCATGCATGCCATAAATGTTCTTAGTTGCGTCGTTCTCCTGGTTGCTCTGGCCGGCGAGAGCAAAGTAGCAACCGCAGCCCCTGCAGGGGGTAAGACTGTAGTCCTGGCGCCTGCAAGCAGTATGGGCAATTCCAACAAAGGTCTGCGCAAAGTCGAATCCCTCATTGAAGAGGGCATTGCAGCTCTCCCCGAGACGCAAGTCATCACAGCCCTCAGCGCAGGGCGAGCAACTCGCAAAGCCAAGCGCCCCGAACTGCGAACCTGCGAAGGCGATGTCGCCTGTCTTAAAGAGCTTGGCGTGCTGATGAATGCAACCCACGTTGTCTACGCCGAAGTGAGCGACTTGGGAGACGCGGAGGTGATTTTCTTAAAAGCCCTCGATGTCCGCGCCGGCAAAGATGTGCGCTCGACAACGCTCAAGCTCGGCAAGGGCAGCAATCGCAAGAGAGAGAGCAAGGCGGCAGCAGCGCAACTCCTGGCGCCAGACCTCTATGTCGGCACCTTAAACGTGAAAAGCACGATTGCCGATGCAAGCGTCTTTCTCGATGGCCACAAGATAGGCACCACGACAAGCCCTCCGGTATCGGTCTATGTCGGCTCGCATGCGATGCGAGTGACGCACCCAGAGCACAGCGACTACGTTCGCTTTGTTGATGTGCGCTTCGAGGAAGAAACCGTCGTAAACGCCGAGCTGCTGGGCTTGCCAGGGCTTGATCAAAGAATGCAAGCGGAAGGCGTTCTTGGCGACGGCACCGCAGCAAGCAACATTATCGTGACGCACCGCGAGCGCCCTTGGTATTTGCGCTGGTACACAATCACTGGAGGGGTGGCCGCAATCGCCCTCACAAGCGCAGTGCTCGCAAGTGGCGGTTCTTCCTTCAGCCCCGATCTCATCCGAGATCTATAAGAAGTATCCGTAGAGACCTGGGCTAAAGAGAGCCCGAGATCTTGTTGAGCTTACTATTCGAGGCGCTAAACTTTGCGTCGCCATAGAGAGCGGTGGCTTCGCGAAACAGGCCTTCGGCGTTCTTGCTAAGAGTTTTCCCACGCATCCGGGCATTGAGTCGCTGAATCTTTGCCGCGATGAAAGACTTGTTGATCTTGATGTTTCGAATCGTGCCAAGCAATTGCGAGGCAGCGAGCCTGGCCCTGCCGTAGTCGCCGTTTTTCATTCCAGTATTCGCTTCGGCCTCAAGCCCTTGTGCCTGCTGTGGCAAGTCGGACTTCAGCAATCCCTTCTTGCCCATTTCGCGGCGCGCTTTTGATAACAGTGGCTCTACGTCTTTTTGCGTGTAGTTCGAGCCTTTGGCATCTACCGTTCGAATGATGGTTTGAGTCATGCCGCCGCCCGCTGCACACTCCTCTTTCCATTTCGTCGCGAGGCCTTCTTCGCGCCTCGCCAAGCTTGACTCGCGAGCAGCCAGGTCGCGCTCGCGCCTCGCTAAGTCTTTTTCGCGGGAGGCCACGCCTGCCTCGCGACCACTGACCCCGGCTGCCGCACCACCGGCCCCTGCGACAGCGGCAATAATCTCGCGGCGCCCCTTCGAGAAATCCTGCATCGCCTGATTGAGACTGTCCTCGCGAGTCGATAGCTCCTTCTCTTCGTTTAGAAGCGCCCTGGCCTGCTCGTCGATGGCACTGGTATCACCACCTTGCTCGCGAATCAGCACCCGCTCCTTCGCTAGGGCCTCTCGCTTGCCTTGCAAATCGCGCCGCATGTTGAAGAGTGCATCGCGTTTGCCGAGCAAGGCATCTTCGTTGGCGTTCATCTCTTCCGATTGCTCGGTGGTGACTGCTGGCTCCGACTTTGAGTCGTCCCCATCGCAGCCCACAAGTGAAGCTATTGCCACCGCCCCAAGTATGAACTGAATCCGCATGAGGCTAATCGTAGCAAGAACACAGGCATAGCAGGATCGATGTCTGGTTCGAGTCCTCCTGTTGACGCAGCGAGTCAGATACACTAGGGCCAATGCCACACCCGCCAAAGGCCTACGGGCTCTACGATCCCGAAACCGAGCACGATGCCTGTGGCATGGGCTTCGTTGCCAATATTCGTGGCGAGAAGTCGCGTGGGGTTGTGGAGAGCGCGCTCGAAGTCTTGCGAAGACTTGCGCATCGAGCCGGCGCGGGCGCCGATCCAGACACCGGTGATGGTGCGGGAATTCTCATGCAGATTCCTCATCGCTTTTATAAGCGCGAAGGGCTTCGGCTTGGAATGGATATGCCAAGGCGTCGTCGCTACGGGCTGGGAATGGTGTTCTTGCCTCAGGACCCGAAGGCTCGCAAAGAGTGCGAACGCATCTGCGAAGCGATTATCGAGGAAGAAGGACAGCGCTTTCTTGGCTGGCGCGATGTGCCTGTCGACACAAGCAAGTGTGGAACCACTGCCAAGACAACCGAACCTGTGTGTCGGCAAATCTATGTGGCGCGGCGACGGCTCGTTCCAAGCGCGTTCGAACGCAAGCTCTATGTCATTCGCAAACGCATCGAGAACCAAGTGCGCGACGAGTGCTCGGACCCACAAGGAATTTTCCACATTGCGAGTTTTTCTGCCGAGACCATTGTCTACAAGGGGCTCCTGCTTCCCTCGCAACTCGATACCTACTACCTAGATCTTAAAGAACCCGAGTTTGTAACCTCGATAGCGATCGTGCACTCGCGGTTCTCGACCAATACATTTCCAACCTGGGACTTAGCGCAACCCTTTCATCACATCGCGCACAACGGCGAAATCAACACGGTTCGCGGAAACCGCAACTGGATGAGTGCGCGGCGAAGCTTGCTCGAATCCGCAAAGTTCTTTGGCCCGCTCGATAGGCTCTTTCCGATCATCGTTCCAGGGCGCAGCGACTCCGCGCAATTCGACAACATGGTCGAGCTGCTCCACCTTGGTGGCCGAAGCCTTCCCCACGCGATGATGATGATGATTCCCGAGGCTTGGGAAAACGATGAGCAGATGGATCCGGATAGGCGGGCGTTCTACGAGTACTCAAGCCGCCTTATGGAGCCGTGGGATGGGCCGGCAGCGGTTGCCTTTACCGATGGCAAGCTCGTCGGCGCAACGCTCGATCGCAACGGCTTGCGCCCTGCCCGCTACGTCATCACCAAAGACGATCGAGTGATTCTCTCGTCCGAAGTTGGAGTCATGGACATCCCACCGGAGCAAGTCGTGCGCAAAGGCCGCTTGCGCCCAGGACGCATGTTCCTTGTCGACACGGTCGAAGGACGCATTCTTGTCGACGACGACATCAAAGAAGAAATCTCACGCCGCTATCCGTACGCCCGCTGGCTAAAGGCCAACGCGATGGCGCTTAAGGACATTGCCAAGCAGCCGGTTCCCGAGCCAATCTGCGGCGAAGAGCTTCGGCTCAAGCAGCGGGCGTTTGGCTATAGCCTCGAAGACTTGCGGCTTCTCATGGGGCCCATGGCAGCCGAAGGAAAAGAAGCCATTGGCTCGATGGGCACCGATACGCCACTCGCCGTCCTTAGCGAGAACGCGCCAAACCTCTCGAACTATTTCCACCAGCTCTTTGCGCAGGTGACCAATCCGCCCATCGATCCAATTCGCGAATCGCTGGTGATGACGCTGCGCACAGGCCTTGGGCCCGATGGCAATACGTTTGAGGAAACTCCCGAGCAATGCCACAGCCTGCGCGTGCCCGGGCCGATTTTAAGTAGTGGCGATGTCGCAAAAGTGCGAGCGGTGCACGAGGGCGTCTTCGAACCGATCAGCCTCTCGATCTGCTACGAGGCCGACGCCGGCCCCGAAGGCTTAGGTGTGGCACTCGAGGCGCTTTTGACCTTGGCAAGCGATGCCGTCGACGAGGGCTACAATATACTTATTCTTAGTGACCGGGCTGCCGACCGCGATCATGTCGCCATTCCCGCTCTACTCGCACTAAGTGCCGTGCACCAACACTTGGTGAAAATTGGCACGCGCATGCAGTGCGGAATTATCGTCGAGAGCGCGGAAGTTCGCGAGACTCACGACTTTGCGCTGCTCATCGGCTATGGAGCGGCCGCGGTCAATCCCTACCTCGCCTTCGATACCCTGCGCCAACTCAGTGCCGATGGCGACATCGATTGCGATGCAAAGACTGCGTGCGCAAACTACGTAAAGGCTGTGAAGGCAGGGCTTCGCAAAGTGATGTCGAAGATGGGCATCTCCTCGCTCAATTCCTACCGAGGCGCGCAGATGTTCGAAGCGGTTGGCTTAGACAAAGAGCTTGTGCAAAACCACTTTAGCGGAACGAGTTCAAGGCTTGGTGGCATCGGCTTAACCGAACTTGGTATCGAAGTGCTGCAACGCCACAACGATGCCTACGGTGAAGTGGCAACCTCGATTCCCGACGCCTTGCCGGTCGGCGGCCAGTATCAGTGGCGCAGGCGCGGCGAGATCCACAAGTGGAACCCGGCCACCATCGCCAAACTGCAAGCTGCCGCGCAAAGCGGAAATTCCGCGCTCTTCCAAGAGTACTCAGAGCTTGTAAACAACGAGGACGAGGCGCTCTGCACACTTAGAGGCCAATTGGAGCTTATCCCCTCCGAGACTCCAATCTCGCTCGAAGAGGTTGAGCCGACCAGTACAATTCTGAAGCGCTTTGTAAGTGGCGCTATGAGCTTTGGCTCGATTAGCGCCGAAGCGCACGAGACTTTGGCCATCGCGATGAACCGCATCGGCGGCAAATCCAATAGCGGCGAAGGTGGCGAAGAAGAGCGCCGTTTCACAGCAGACGAAAACGGTGACTTGCGCCGCTCGGCAATCAAGCAAGTTGCATCCGGGCGCTTTGGCGTCACCTCCAACTACCTTGTCAACGCCGATGAGATTCAGATCAAGATGGCGCAAGGTGCAAAGCCTGGCGAAGGTGGCCAACTTCCAGGTCACAAAGTCGACGATCGAATCGCACGAGTTCGCTGGTCAACGCCGGGCGTCACGCTAATCTCCCCGCCGCCGCACCACGACATCTACTCGATCGAAGATTTGGCGCAGCTGATTCACGACCTTCAAGCCGTGAGCCCGACCGCGCGCGTAAGCGTAAAGCTTGTAAGCGAAGTTGGCGTTGGCACCGTCGCCTCGGGCGTTGCAAAGGCGCGGGCCGGAGCGGTGGTGATATCGGGATACTCGGGAGGCACGGGCGCCTCGCCGCTCTCAAGCATCAAGCACACAGGCCTGCCTTGGGAACTTGGACTCGCCGAGGCGCAGCAAGTGCTTGTGCAAAATAACCTTCGTGGCAACTTGCGCGTGCAAGTGGATGGCGGCCTGCGAACTGCGCGGGACGTTGTGATTGCAACGCTTCTGGGGGCCGAGGAATGGGGCATGGCCACAGCGCCGCTCATCGTTAGCGGATGCATCATGCTTCGCAAATGCCATCTCAACACCTGCTCGGTTGGCATTGCCACCCAAGACCCCGAACTGCGCAAACGCTACACCGGCAACGCCGACGACATTGTTCGCTTCTTTACGATGATTGCCGAAGGCGTTCGCGAGCAAATGGCGGCGTTGGGGTTTCGCACCATCGACGAGATGGTTGGCCAAGTAAGCCGACTGCGAACCAAGACGCGCGGGCAAAGTTGGAAGAGCGCAAAGCTCGATCTGAGCGCTATCATTTGCGAGCCCCAAGCTCCGCCCGAGTGGGCGCGCTTCTGCAAAACCGAGCAGCGCTTTGGCTTTCCAGGTCACCTCGATCGCGACTTGCTCGAGGCGGCAAACGGCACCTTGGACGGCGGCGAAGCCGTCACCATCGAGCGACCGGTAAACAATACGGACCGCAGTGTGGGCGCGATGCTCAGTGGCGAGATTAGTCGGCGCTATGGCTCGGCGGGGCTTCCCGATGAGTCGATTCACGTAAAGCTCCACGGCTCGGCGGGGCAAAGCTTCGGCAGTTTCCTGGCATCAGGAGTCACCTTAGAACTTTCCGGAGACGCCAACGACTATGTTGGCAAAGGCCTCTCCGGTGGCCGAATCATTGTTGCGCCGCCAATAAAATCCACAATCGCCAATGAGGAGAACATCATCGTTGGCAACACCGTGCTGTACGGCGCGACCAAAGGCGAGGCGTATTTCTCGGGCGTTGCCGGCGAGCGCTTTGCTGTGCGCAATAGCGGCGCGAAAGCGGTTGTAGAAGGCATGGGCGACCACGGTTGCGAATACATGACCGGAGGTACTGTAGTGTGCCTTGGGCCAACGGGACGCAATTTTGCGGCGGGCATGAGCGGCGGTGTCGCATACGTCTTTGAACGCGAGCGCACCTTTCGCGATCGCTGCAATCTCGACATGGTCGACCTTGAGGCGCTTAGTAACGAAAGCGAGATTTGGCTGGTCTACGGGCTAATCTCGGCCCATACCCGCTACACGCGAAGCCCGCTTGGCGAACGTGTGCTCGACAATTGGGACTCGCTCGTCGACCACTTTGTGAAGGTGATGCCGCGGGACTACAAACGCGTGCTCTCGGAGAGACGCGCCCGCCGCGCAACCAACTCGCCAATGCTTTCGGTCGTGCAAGGAGGAGAATCGTAATGGGCAAGCCAACCGGATTTTTGGAGTGGGAGCGCCGCCTTCCGACGAAGGCAGATGCACTGGTGCGCATTTCGAACTACAAAGAAATTTACCAACCGCAAAGCCGCGAGGTTTCCGAGCAGCAGGCGGGTCGCTGCATGGACTGCGGCGTTCCGGTTTGCCAACAGGGCTGCCCGCTCGGAAATATGATTCCCGACTGGAACGACTACGTGTATCGCGATCGATGGAAGCGCGCCTACGAGCGCCTCGCAGCGACAAATAGCTTTCCCGAGTTCACAGGCCGGCTGTGCCCTGCTCCCTGTGAAAAGGCATGCGTCTTAAACATCAATCAAGATCCGGTCACGATTGAGCAAATCGAGCAGGAGATTATTGAACACGCCTTTGCCGAAGGCTGGGTTGAGACAACGACACCTCCAAGGCGAACCGGCAAGCGAGTTGCCATTGTCGGCTCGGGTCCCGCCGGGCTTGCTGCGGCCTACAAGCTCAATAGCGCCGGCCACTCGGTGGTTGTCTTTGAAGCCGATGAGGAGTGCGGCGGAATGCTGCGCTTCGGCATCCCGGATTTTAAGCTCGAGAAATGGGTCATCGATCGACGACTCACGATCATGAAGAATGAGGGTGTGGAGTTTCGCACCAGCACTCCGATCGGAATAACTCCTAGTTGGAACGATCTGCAAAGCGAGTACGATGCAGTGCTAATCGCCACTGGTGCACAAAAAGCACGCGAGCTTGTGTGTCCCGGCGTGGAGCTCGCTGGCGTACACCCAGCGATGGAATTTCTCTCACGACAAAACCGCATCTGCGCAAACGTCGAACAAGAAGCGGAACCAAGTGCAAAGGGCAAGCACGTGGTTGTCTTGGGCGGAGGCGATACCGGCTCGGACTGCGTTGGTACGTGTCATCGCCAAGGTGCGGCCTCGGTGACGCAAATCGAACTCTTTCCAGAGCCACCCCGCGAGCCAGGAGAGGCCAACCCGTGGCCCCAGTGGCCAATGGTGCTTCGAACCTCGTCATCCCACGAAGAAGGCGGAACTCGCGAATTCGCTCTGATGACCCAAGAGCTCCTTGGCGAATCCGGCAAACTCACAGCTTTGCGTTTGGCGAAAGTTGAAATCGTGAACGGCCAACCTAGGCCCATCGAGGGCTCGGAGTTTGACATGCCCGCCGACCTTCTCCTGCTTGCCATCGGCTTCACAGGCCCTCGCACAGCTGCGCTTGTCGAGCAACTTGGCGTTGACCTCGGGCCCCGGGGCGAAGTCAAAGTCGACAAGCGCTTCGCGACTTCGGTACCCGGTGTGTATTGCGCAGGCGACTCCTGTCGCGGAGCTAGCCTTATCGTTTGGGCGATTGCTGATGGCCAGGAAGCTGCTCGGGAAATTGATCTCGAACTGCGAAACAGCTCTGAGGCGCATCTGCCAACAAAGGGCCGAGACACGCCCTACGGCGGCCGCTAAGCAACCAACCGGCATCGTAGCGATACCAAGTTGCAAGATGCGATGCCAAGCCCTGGCAATGCGGCCAGCTGGCCCCGTTTGCCGGCCGGGCTGCGTGCGCTATTCCGCGACTTGCTGCTCTTGCTGCTGCTGAGCCTGCGCTTGCGCTTGCTCAAAGCGCAAAAGTCGTGGTCCGAGCTTCTTCGCAAGTCGCGCGTGCTTCTTAGTGACGCGGCGGCTTGTCTTGACCGAACCTGAGCCGGCAATCGCGCGAGCCTCTGCAAGCGATGCGACAGCTTGCTCGATGTTGCCAGCCTTGTAAGCCTGCTCAGCAGTCTTGGTCAAAATTGGTAGTGCTTTAACGAAGGCTGTTTCGACAATTTTCTGCGCCTTCTTCTCAGAGAATTTCACGCCACCTTCTGCGGCGATTGCAGACGCCATTTCCAAGACGTTCCACGTTAACTCGGTGTTGCCCGACTTCGCGTAGAGGGATGCCATCTTGAAGCTCTCTTTCATCAAGGTGGCTGCCATCTTCTTAGACGTTCGGCTCCCGGGGCTAAGCTCTGAAGCCAGCGCGAAGTTCTGCCCTGCGGTATCGAGGTCTCCCGACTTCAGTGCTTTCGAGGCCGACCTGCGAGAATTTCGAAATGCCTTCTTTGTGGCCTTGGCTTTTTGCCAGCGAGCGATGACTCCGAGTTTTCCCGAGGACTCAAGAACCTCAAGCGCCTGAAGTGCATCGACGGTGCCTTGCACATCGCCAGCGGCAGAACGCCCTTTGGCTTGCTTTAGTGCGGCCTTCTTGACAGCGCGAGTGCTGCGCCACATTGCGAAGCGCTCGCGTGTAGAGAGTTTCTGCGAGCCCTTAACGAATTGACCTTTGGCATTTCTCGTAGGTGAACGCGACACCTCGACAGCAGCTGCTGCGAGTTGCCCTGTTCCAAGAGCGGCCTTTGTAGCTGCGGTCTTGGTGCGCACAGAATCACGCAAGGTGATGGATGTGCGAACCTTCTTGCCCAGACGAGCAAACCCAGAAGGTCTAGCTGTGCGCGGCCGAGCGAATTGCTTGGACTTGGTTCGCGCAGTGGCCCGGTGTGCCGCCCGAGGAGACTTTTTCGCCTTGCCAGCCTGTTTGGTTGCAGGACGATACCGCTGCGCCTCGACAACCTCGGGTTGGTGGAAGGCGAGCAGAGCAAAGGCGACTAAGACGATAAAGATACGCATAAGAGCTTGAGAGAACGTTGCTTATTGGAGTTTTGCGAAGGTGAAGTCGGCGCGACCCGCTTCGCCAGCGGCTTGGCCATAGAGAGTAACAGCATCGTGTGTACCCGACTGAAGCAAGCGTCTAGCCGCACTGATGGCGCCAACCGAAAGCCCTACTTTGAGTTCGGGAGCGTGATCTTTGAGAACCGCGGTTACAAAGCCTGCGCAACTAAACGAAGTTGGACCGCCACCTGCCATCGAGAATTTGTGGCCGGCATTTGCGAAGGCTTCGAACTCTTGTTGAAGCTTGCCGATTTGGTCGGTGGTTCGTGCGTAGACAAAGCCATATCCGGCGCTATTTACCCAACGCATCGCATCGCTAAACTTCTGATTGCGCGCGCCGCTTGGCCCGGGCATGTCGTAGATACGCTCGCCAACGCGGACCAGGAGATGGCCGTAGCTGCTGGCGTGAGGCATGAACATCACCTCAACCGAGTTCTTCATCGCCTTGGCGTATTCGGCGGTCTTTGCTTTTGGCGCGACCATTAGCGGCTTGCCTCGCAGAGATGCTTTTAGACCAGCGCCGACCGTTGTTGGCTTAAAGGCTTCGGTGCCCTTAAGTTTTGCTGCCGCTTTTGCTTGGGTGCGAACCGCTGCAGGCTTAACGCGGGTTGGCTTAACGCGTTGCGCTTCGGCAGACTGGTGCAGGCCAACGAGACCAAGGAGAAGCGCTCCGCCAATAGTGAAGCTTCGGATCGTGCGATGTAGAGACTTGGTAGACATGTTGGTTCCTGCTTGAAAGTAGATTGGGGCTACTGCTGCTTAGCGGCTACGGCAGCTTTTCGTTCTTTTTGCTGTTGCTTAAGTTGGTCACGAAGCTCCTTGCGAAACTTTGGATGAGCAACTTTGATCAGTGCTTCAGCGCGCTGAGTCATGTTCTTGCCGTCAAGGTGGGCAACGCCATACTCGGTGACAATGTACTGAACATCGTGCATGCCGGTCGTTACGATGTCGCCGCTACCAAGCTGAAACGCAATCTTGGAAACGAGCTTTGTAGAACCATCGGGCTGCTTAACTTTAGAGGTAGATGGAAGAGTGAGAATCGCTTTGCCACCCTTCGAGAGCATGGCGCCGCGGAAGAAGTCCTGCTGCCCACCAATGCCGCTGTAGTTGCGGTTGCCGACGTACTGCGCGTTTACCTGTCCTGCGAGGTCAACTCGAAGAGCGGTGTTGATCGAAATCATGTTGGGAATCTGAGCGAGACCAACAATGCTATTGGTGACATCCGATGGCTGAGCTTCGAGCTTCTTATTGTTGTCCATCCACTTGAGCATCTTCTGTGAGCCAAGAGCGAAAGAGTAGACAACCTTGCCGCGCACAGCACCCGATTGCACAAGCTTCATTGCGCCATCAGAAATCATCTCACTGTGAATCTTAAGATCCTTGCGACCACTTGAAGCCAGAAGACCAGCAACCGCATCCGTTGTAGAGCCAATTCCGAACTGCAGCGTTGGGCGCTTGGGAATAAGCCCCATCACGTGCTTTGCAATTCGAACGTCTACCTTCGATGGTGGGCTTGGCTCAATCGTTGAAATCGGTGCATCCGACTTAACCATGAAGTCGATCTTGCTCTGGTGAAAACGCGTTGCTCCGAACGTGCGAGGAACGTTTGGATTCACCTCTGCGATAACCTTTTTGGCTTTCGACATTGCAGCTAGCGTTGCGCCAGCCGTTGGTCCAAGACTCACCATGCCGTTTTTGTCGGGCGGTGAAACTTGAATCACCGCCACGTCGATTGGCAGTGATTTGTCCATGATGAGCCCAGCCACTCGGCTTAGGTGAACCGGGACAAAGTCGCCGCGACCGGCAGCAATTGCATCGCGATTGTTCGCTCCGACAAATACCGAGTTTGCGACAATCTTATCGGTCTCGAAAAGGCGCTTCGAAGCGGTGTTCGTAAGCCCGACAATCTTGATGGGATTCTTTGAGCTCAGGCTATCGGTGCGCTGCCCAAGAGCTTTGAGAACCGACTTGGCAACCGAGTGTCCAATCGGGATGTAGACGTTTGAACCAGGTCGAATTTGACCAGCAGCCTGAGCTGCTGTGCGATACGAGGGCTCCTTAACGGCTTTGGCTTTGGCAGTTGCCTTTGCTCCGAGCTTAGCAGTGGCGACGGTGCGAGGCTTTGTGGCTTTGGTGGCCTTGGCCTTGTGGACCGCAGTGGTCTTTGCCTTGGTGGGCTTGGCAGCACGTCGCTGAGCGTTGCTCGGGCTTGGTGCAAGGGCCAGCAGCGTTGCTGCAAAGAAGGCAATGGAAGATGTTTTGATGAAAGAGGCTCGCATGGGATTTGCTCGTTATCTCGTAGTGAAAAGAAGATGCAGAAGTCGTTGCGACTAGTTTTCGACCGGTGCGCCACCGCGCTCTGGTGGAATCACTCCAAGACCTTGGCGCTGATAGCCAGCCCCCTTAACAACATCGCCCTTGGCGTTAAAGGTGCCCATGATTTCCATGTCAAATTCCATCTTCTTAAAGTTGGTTTGAGACGTTGAAGCCATGACGCCAACAAGGGGAACGCTCTTGCTGAGCATAAGATCGTACATCCATTTTGCTGGGTCTTGTGAGCGGCTCACACCCATCATCTCGGAGAGCGTCTGACGACCGACAAGGTCTGCTGGGCGCTTGGGGAATTTCTCAAGAATGACATCGAACTCTTTTACCAAGCGCTTGGCAGAAGCTTGGCTGTGCTTGCTTAGACCAGGTGTCTTAAGAGCTTTGGCAAGAAGCGCCTGGCGAGCAGGTGCGTCGGTAGCCTTGGCAAGAGCTGCGTGAAGACCATCTTTAAACTCCACTCCCAGGCTTCCCGATTTGGATGCGTTGATGATTTTCGTATCAACAATTTTTGCCCAGCGCTTGAGGTCTCCAACAGGAGCCGAGGTTGCCCAGTTGGTGCATGCAGTTTGGTAGACCCACTCGCCGCGGCTGTTCTTAAAACCGTAGACCTCGCCTTTGCCACCCTGGCCCGCTTCAACACCCGCATTGAGGTAGCGAGTGAAGCGAGACATTTGCGCTTTGTTCAGTTGCGCAGGAGCGAGGTACTGCAAACGACTAACACTGGCGGCATCCATTTGAGCGCCGTACGTGTTGTGCGTCATTGTCGGGCCACCAGCTTGGTCGGCGACGAGTGTGTGAAGGTGTCCAGGGGATGCCGAAGCGGCGAACCAAATCACGTTCTCTCCCATCGACTCGCGAAACAGCTCCATGGTCTCGGGCAGAACTTCAAAGAATGTCTTGTGCGACTTGGTCACGCGATTTGTCTTGCCGTTCTTAAGCATTCCTCGAAGCCGGCGGCTAAAGGTTTGAACCTTTAGGCCTTTCGACTTTGCGACATCGCGAAAAACAGCGAGTCGTGCTCCGAGTGGCGCTACCGAAAGCTCGTTGCGAAACTTGGTGTCGGTGAGCTTGGTACCGTCGAGAACGCTCTTGGTGAGCTTGGTTCCCAGCTTGGCGATTGTCACTGGCTTGACGCGTTGCCGGCGACCTTGCTTGACAGCTTTCGCCGCCTTCTGAGTCATCTTGGCTCGGGACGGCGTCTGAACCTTGGTCACTCGCTGCGCGTAGCTAGATGTGCTCCAGCTCGCAACAAGGAGAATCAGTGCGAGGAATAGTAGTGCTCGATGGAATCGTTGTTGTGACATCGCCCTCTGTTGAAATGCAACATGCGATCCGTTTCCGTCCGTAGATCGGCCATTGGCTAGTTACCCGATATTAAACAATAATCAGTTCGGCCACCCTCGTTGCTAGGTGGCTGCTGAAGCCTCTATGGCTAGGCCAATCGACACCCATCAGGTCGAGCGGCCCCACACAGGCCTACAGGCCCAGCATCGACTCGGACCACTGCCACGAGCGCTTGCCAAACTTATTGCCTGTGAGCGAGTCGATGGTCGAGGTCATTTCATCGAGGCGGGTGAGCTCGAAGAAGAGCTCTTCCGGGTCGTCGGGCGGCGAGAGAATGATGCTGGCCAACAGGCGACGGCGGCTGTAGTAGAGCGTCGCAACTTCGCGGACCAGAGTCTCGCCAAGGCTGTTGAGCGACTTCACATCGAGGCCTTCGGGGTTGAAGACCAGCCGGTCCAAGCTCCAGCTGGCGTGGAGGGAGACCGTATTGGTGCTGCTCGTGCCGGCGGTTCGCTCTTTTAAACTATCGGGATTTGGGTTGGCGCCAATGTTTGGCAGCGTTGGGTACAAACCATCTCGCATGTTGCCAAAGGTGTTGCCCTTGTTGTTCGAGAAGTTGAGGCTAACTTCGGGAACTAATCCCTTGAGTCGAGCATTGGTCGCCATTCCATTAATGCGCGAAGGACTGAGCCGGTAGTGGCGCAGAGCCCAGCCCTGAACATCTTTAATATTCGGCTCCGACTTTATAATTTTGAAGAGCGCCTTCATGCCTGTCGAAGACTTTTTCTTAGTAGCTGGACGCTCGCGAGGCACCGCTTCCTCATCACCTTCCTGGGCGCGTACTTCTCCTGGAAGCGAAATGGCGAGAGTGCCGAGCAAAAGGGCAAGAAATGTCGCGCGTAGGTTCTTCATAGTGATGGCTCCTGTAGTGGCTCTTTTAGAATCTGCTTCCCGGTCACGTATTCAAGATAGGACACGTGCTCTTCGAGTCGTGTAGTCCACAAGAACGCCTGTTCCGGATCGGCTGGTGGGGATTTGAGTCGGTGGGCGAGAATCGCCGCCTTGCGATAGCGGTCGCGAACTTCCATCAGGATGCGCTGCCGATTTCCGCGCAACGTGCTCTCGATGAAGAGGTCGGGGTTTGACGCGTTATCATCGCCAAAGACAAAGCTCGAAATGTCCCAGGTCGCCGTAACCGCAAAGTCTAGGCTTGAGGAGTTCTCGGCGCGGGCGTAGCGAAAATTGATTGGCAGAGTGTAGTCGATCATCAGGTTGCTGGTATCGCCTTGCACGCCCCAGGCACTAAAATTGAGTTTCGGCAAAAGCTTGGCGTACCAGCGATCGTGCAAGCGTGTGTCGTTTGGATTGCCGAGACCAAGGTGGTCGAGCATGGCTTGCTGGGTTCGCGAACTCGACATCGCAAGGACTGGCGCCTTGTGCGCCTGCGTTCTCTCGGCTGCAGCGCCAATCCGATAGACGCCACTTTGCGAGAGCATGTACGCAAGTCCAGGTGCACCATCAAGCCGCAAAAATGGATCGGTTGTGGTCGTGCGCATCAGAAGTGTTCGCTCGCCATACGGATCGAGTTCGTAGAGATTGGAAGGAGTGAGCACCAGCGCCCCACCATCGTTCCATGGCACGACTCCAAGCACCGACTCGCCGCCAAGAACCGTTTGTGTGCCCTCTCCACCGACAAGCAAGAGCCCTTCGGTGGTGGCGACAAAGACGCCCTGATCCGAGGTCACCACGGTATTAATCTCGGCAGGAGAAATAAAGGCGACCGCAAAGCTCTCGCCACCGTCTTCGGATTGCAAAATCGTATCTGGACCGACAGCCAAGACCACATCCGGCTCGGCCGGGTCCCAAAGAAACTCGAAAATCATCTCTTCGGTAATCTGAGAATCGGTGTGCGGCGTAAAGTTCATGCCGCCATCTCGCGAGAGAAAGACCCCTTTTGTGGTGCCTGCGAGCACAAACTTGGGGTTTCTCGGATTTGCGATAATCGAGAGGCCAACCAAGTCGACCTTCTCGCGAGGCATCATTCCCGGAGCGCCAAGGGTGCGAGTCCACGCGCCGCCAAGCCCATCAGAAACCATTACGCCAACCGAACTTACGACAAACATATTGCCGCCAGGGGAAGGCATGAGAATCGCGCCAATGTCGGTCACAGGATCTGCAATGCCGCGCCACAGCTGCCAGCGAACAATGCCTTTGCCCGTTCCAAGAGTTTTGATGAAGAGCCTGACAGGACGCTGCGCTTGCGACCGTGCCTGCTGGCTGTCTTGCACTTTGGTGTCATCGGTATCGGCACCAAGCGAGGCAGCTGAACCACCGCTGCGCACCGCCATGGCATCCAGAAATCGGTCCGAGCGCACTTTCGATTCGCTCACCCGGCCAGCGGAATCGTTACTCCAAGCGATCGTGCCCTTTGCAGTGCCAACCGCCACGCGCCGAGGATTTGAGCGGTCGACGTAGAGTGTGTTGTAGGGGCCATCGGGAAACGATGGGCCAATGCTCACAATGCTGGTATCGGCCTGAGCCGCTTGCGGGACCAAGCCAAAAGAAATTAGCAAGGCGGCCACAATGAGCGATGGCAGAGCCCGCACTCTCACGGCAAGACCTCGATGGAATCGATTTGCAACGTGGCTCCTGCGGGCACAGCAACGCGGACAAAGCGCGCGTATTCCAATCCGCGATTGGATAAGTCGAAGGTCTGGTCGTCGCGAATCATGTCGTCGAGAACGATGTACTCACTACCATCTTCGCTCACCGAGATAATCGCCCCAATGCCCGATTCGATGGTCGCCCAAACGCGAAAGTCTGGGGTGAGTTCGCTAGTGGGGGCTCGGTCGACAATGGGTTTGCAAAGAAATCCCACCTCTAGCTGGCCTGGCCCTACAAGAGAAAAACTCTGATCATCAGGAGCGCCCAAGACAGGGTGGTTACTGCACATGCCGACTTGGGTTTGGCAGACTGGAGCAATCGAGTTGGTACAGGTAACCGGAATCCCACCCTCGGTATACGAGAGGACCAAGTCCACAAACCCAGGACCACCCGCATCTGCGAAGGTATTGGGCTGTGGCTCGACGTCTGGTGGCTGCGCTGTGCAGCTTAGGCTTGCAACACAGAACAGGGCGAAAACACGTTTAACGCTGTGTGCTCTCTGTGTGTCGTTCCCTGTGGTCACCCTGGGAGCACGCACAGCTACTGAATTTCGATTCCGTCTGGCTCGAAGTTGGCGCCCTCATCAAGGTCTGATGCGGCATCGCAGCTTGGCCCGGTGGCGATGTCAAAACCAAAATTCCAGTCGGTGAGAATCGTTTGGCCAATGACGCCAGTGCGTCCACAAGCATTGTTGTAGGTGACGTTTACTTCGCGCTCGATGCGGTCAACCTGGCGGTAACACGTGCCATAGAAACCGGGAATGATGCGAGCGGAGAAATTGATTCCGATGTGAGCTTCGCTCGAGACGGTCTCGTTCACGTCCATACCAAAGGTCTCAGAAAATGTCGTAGAAGCGTTTGCAGAGATTTGCACGGGAAGAAGCCCACCGACACCAGCGGTGATGCCAAGGGTATTTGCAACGTTCTGATCCCAGCGGAAGGAAAGGCTTCGGCTTTGGGTAACCGAGCTACCCTCGGTGTATGTGAGGTCGCGCCCAACATCACCGCCAGAGAAACAACCAGAGACAGGAATCGGGTCAGAGCGCTCCATAAGGCGCATGTTCTGATCGTAGCTTTGAACTTCCCACTCTTCCTTGACGTCGTAGGCAATCTGTCGCGTAATCACAGTTCCATCAGAGTGAAACGCTTCCACTTGGATGCCTGCCACAGTCGAGCGACCGTCGGTTGCACCGGTCGAGAAACGACCGAGGATGACCTCATCGACACTCTGGTCGCCAATTTGAATTGCTGGTGAGACCTTGACTTTGTCTTTGCGCCAGCTTGGATCGAGGTCAAGGCTATTGCCCTCGGTTACGAGGACATCGAAGCGGTTGCTGCCATCGACTGCTTCCTTGACGAAGTTTTGGTCAAGGCCTGGGATGTTTGGTGGCCACACGTTGTAGGCCTCGTCCCTGAGGTAGACGATTTGCATCGTCGGCGATTGGAAGCTCACGCGAAAGCGAATAGGGTTTTCGGTGGTGGCATTTGCCATGCCCACAGCTCGCAGGCTGAATGCCAACTCTTGGTTTCCAATGGTGCCATCGGTAACAGCGGCACAGCCGTCTTCAGAGACGCTGCGCATTTGCATGATGTGAAGAGAAGGCTCAACTTTGAGATTGACCGCAAGCTCATCGGAACTAAGCACGCTCAAAATGTCGTCCGAGCGATACATCTCTCCGAGCTCGGAGATGATCGTTGCCTTGCCCTCGAAAGTGCCGATGCGGTCACGAGCGGGCGAGAAAAGTAAGTCTTCAAAAACAAAGCTGGCAACGCTGATGTTCTTGACGTTTAGAGCGATTTTGCCGTCGTAGGGGTGACGAGCGCCGCTGTCATCGGTGTAGGTCCCGACCAAGTGGAGCTGCGTAGTGCCATACTCATTTGGCAGAAAGTTCGACCCAAATACCTGGATGGTATCTCCAAGAGCCATGGCTCCTGGACTGACCGTGTCCACCGTTGGGGTGTTGAACTCAACCGGAAGTGTCTCCCCGGCATCTGCATCGTAGGACGCATCGTCCGGAGCGCACGCAGGAGCGGAGCAAAGTGCAAGTGCCAGGATTGCTGCAAATCGACTCATACCAACCTACAATGCAAAGCTCGGGCCGCTGGAGATCTCACGTTCAACTAGTTGGAAAGATAGATTCAGTGTGATCTGAGAGGGGGCCAACCAGCCACCTACAATGGGCACTCGGTCTAGCAGACCCCAGCTGGGGCGGATTCAAAGCCCCGGAATCGCACGAAGTACAGTTTGGCCCTTCGCTTGCTTTATCCATGTGCATGCGCGCTCTTCTATTCGCCCTCCTCGCCTCTGGTGTCGTCGCTTCTGGTGCCCTCACCTCTGGTTGTATCGCCGAGGAACCAGGCACGGGTGACACCGGGGGCACCGGTCCAGATGGTGCCCCCATTGAGGCCGATGCAGGCGACGAGGTCGTAACGCTCTCGTTGGAAGGGCTGGTTCCGCAGACCTATTGGGATGTCGCAGTCCTCCACGGCTCGGGTCCCGCAGGCGGCACCGTTATCGTAAAGGGCCCAACCGAGACGGTTTCATCCGAGCTTGGAGTGACCGGTGGCTTTTGTATCGAAATCCCCCTCGACAAAGGCGTCCGCAACGAGCTGGAAATCGTCGCAATCAGTGCCACCGGCAATCGCTCGGCAGCGCAGTACCTAGAGACGGTGCAATCTGGTGAGCCACCAGAGCCAGGTGACCCCACCCCAGCGCGCAATATCGCACTCGGCGGCCTGCCGATACCCGGCTCGATTGAAGAGGAGCAGGGTACCTACCCGGCCATGACCGATGGCAACCGCAATACTGGCGTCATGCTGCAGAACGACGTGTTTAGCACTGACTGGATTACCATTCGGATTCCAACTCCAGATGGGGTTGAGAGCATTCGCATCTACGGGGACGACGAATGCCTTATTGGCGACTATCTGGTGCACACAGCGCCCAGCGTTCAAGATCCGATGCCCGAACCGGGCGCCCAAAATATGGATGTCACCCCGTGGACCTTTCGCGGACGCTTTGGCTCCACCAACGGCACCAACGATTTCAACGTAACCGACTGCTCCGATAGCAGGCCGTGCCAAGAGTTTAATTTTGAGTCGGCGGTGACGGGCGCCATTGGCATCCACTTTGTGGGCAATGGATGCGGAAGCTTCAACCCCGAAGAGCACACCATCAACGAAATTGAGGCCTGGACACCTGTGGGTGTAACGCCTCCAGGGGAAAGCGCACCAAGCTGTCCCGGTGGCAGCTAAGACGCGTGTATCGAGTGCCGATGATATGCTGAGGCAAGATGCTCGACCAAACCCCTGAAGGTCTGCCCACGTACGTTGGCAAGTACCGCATCCGGGCCAAGCTTGGCTCAGGTGGCATGGCCGACGTCTACCTCGCGTATCTCGAAGGGCCGGCAGGCTTTACCAAGCCGGTGGCACTAAAGCGCATGAAACCCGAGCTCGCCAAAGTTGGCGAGTTTGTCGAACTCTTTCTCACCGAGGCAAAAACCGCCTCGCTGCTCGCGCACCCCAACATCTGCCAAGTCTACGAGCTTGGCGCAGGCGATGATGGCTACTTCATGGTCATGGAATATCTCTTAGGAGTTCCACTCACCAAGCTACTCGCCAAGCAGATGACAGACCCGGATTCATTTCCGCTTGGAATGTTGGTGGGCTTAGCCGCACAAGCCTGCGAAGGCATGCACTATGCCCACAACCTCTGTGATCACACAGGCACGCCCTACGACATCGTGCACCGCGACCTCTCGCCGCCAAACATCTATCTAACCAACAATGGCATGGCCAAGATTCTCGATTTTGGCATTTCCAAATCGACCCAGTCAGTTGTCAAAACTGCCACAGGGCAAATTCGCGGCAAGTTTAGCTACATGTCACCCGAGCAGTTGCGCGGCCACGAACTCGACCCGCGCTCGGATGTTTTCTCGCTTGCCATCATCGTGCTCGAGCTTCTCACCGGCACTCGTCTCTTTCGAAGAGCCTCGCGACTTGAGACCTTTGAGGCCGTGACAAGGGCACCAATCCCGCGAGCCGATTCCATCAATAAGCGCATTCCCAAACCTGTCGCCGACGCTCTTGAGCTTGGCCTCTCACGGGATCGCGAAACCCGCTTCTCAACCGCTCGCGCCTTTGGTACGGCCCTCTCCGAGGCGGCACAAGGCTTTGGTGGAGCATGGACCGCACCGCAAATCGCCGAGTGCACCGAGTCGATTTTTCAACACGAGATGCAAGCCCGACGCGAGTGGCTGGATGCGGCTCAGAGTGGCGCCTTTACCGCATCGCAAGCAATGCAGGCTCTAGAAGCCCTCGAGAGCACCGATCGCACGATCGCCGACGACTGTTTTAGCCACGAAGAAGCCGAGACCAAACTCGTCGCTCGCGAGAATGGCAAGCGGCGGACAACCCAGGTCGACCCAGAGTGATAGTCTGGGGCAATGCCGCACAGCGCTGTTGTCCGAATTTACGCTACCCAGCAGGAACCCGACTACGACTCACCTTGGCAGGCGCGGTCGCCAGCAAGCAGCACAGGCTCAGGCGTTATCATCAAGCCCGGGCAGATTCTTACCAGTGCCCACGTGGTCGCGGATGCAACCTTCATCCAAGTGCAGCGCATCTCGGCACCAAACAAGGTGATGGCAACGGTCATTGGCATTTGCCACGATGCCGACTTAGCCCTCTTGGAAGTCGAGGACAAAGCGTTTATGCGTGGCGTCAAGGTCCCCAAGCTTGGCGACCTGCCCTCGCGTCGCGATCGCGTTGCGGTGATTGGCTTTCCGGTTGGCGGCGATGAGGTATCGATAACCGAAGGTGTGGTCTCGCGAATCGAAGTGCAGCGCTACACCCACTCGCAACGGCACTTGCTTGCGGTCACGGTGGATGCCGCGATCAATCACGGCAACAGCGGTGGTCCTGTCTTTCGCAACGGCAAGGTTGTGGGCATCGCCTTCCAAGGCCTAAACGATGCAGATGGCATTGGCGAATTGGTTCCGCCACCCATCATTAAGAACTTTCTCGCGGGCATCAAAACGACGCCACAAATGAAGCTGCCGACGCTGGGTGTGACAACGCAAAACGTCGAGAACCCGATGCTTCGAGAGCGGCTTGGAATGCGCGCAAACGAGAGCGGCGTCTTGGTGTTAAAAGTCGAGTACGGCAGCTCCAGTTGGGGACACGTTAAAGAGGGCGATACCCTGCTTAAGATTGGCGGCTCAAAGATCGCCAACAACTGCACGATCAACTACCGCAAAAAGCATCGAACGCGTTTTGATGTAACCCTCGGCGAGAAGCGCGTTGGCGATACCCTGCCCTTGCTTGTGCTTCGCGATGGCAAACGCATTCAGCTTAGCCTCGAGCTAAAAGAAAAGGTCGAGCTTGTTCCTCGGGCGCAGTACGACACCACGCCAAGCTTCTACATCTTTGGTGGACTCGTCTTTCAAATCCTCTGTCGCGACTACCTCGCAACCTGGGATAGCTGGTGGGAAAAGGCGCCCAAAGAGTTTCTCCACACCTACTATTCGGGAAGTGTCACGGCCACAAAGCAAGAGACCATCATTCTCTGCCAAATTCTCGCAGACGAGGTAAACGTCGGCTACGAGGGGCTTTACAGCGAATCCATCGCATCGGTGAACGGCAAAAAAGTGCGCGACATGAAGCACTTTGTGAGCCTTATCGAGGGCAGCAAAGAGACGGTCGAAATTCGCACGTCCTCCAATTCGATCATCGTGCTGAACGTGGAAGAAGTGCACAAACGCAGCGCTGCTATTCTCGATCGCTATCGGATCGAGCGCGATCGCTCACTCGACCTCTTGCCGGCAAAAGGCAAGGTCGCGGCCAAGGCAATCAAGCCCCGCAAGAAGGCAGCAAAGAAGCAGACCGGCAAGGGCAAGGGCAAGACCGAGCCGGGGCAGAAGAAGCGCTCTACTCTTCGAGCGGCTTCAAACTAACGAGCTTGCCGCCAGTCTCGACGCTATCGCCATCGGCAACGTCGATGGCCGAGACAACACCGGCGCGCGCACACTTGATCTCGTTCTCCATCTTCATGGCTTCGAGAATGACAAGCACCTCGCCGGCTTCGACCACTTGGCCAAGGGTGACCAAGACTGTCACAACGCGGCCAGCAATCGCGGCCTTGAGCACTTCGCCACGGCTCTTGGCGCCGCCGGCACGAGTCATCTTCTCGGCTAGCCGTTTGCGTTGGGCGTTCTCAAGCAGAATCGGTGTCACCGCTTGGTGCGTATGAATTCGCGGTGGGTCCTTGCTCTCGTCCACATCGACAAGCAGCGAGCGCCCGTCGATAAGCAGTGACCAGGTGCCGGGTTTTACCCGAGCTGCGTCGACTAGCACCTCGCGCTCTCCAATGGAGATACGCCACTTGGTGCCGTCGGCCGTGGCCGCTACAGAGAATTCGTCATTGCCAACGGTTGCACAAAGGTCCATGGGGCACGGAGTATACACATGTGGATGGGCGTGCTAGAAAACAGCCCACAGGAGGCCATCTTGGCTGGCAGTTTCAGCGAAGTTATCGAAAATAAGCGAATCGTCGTCTGCGTTGGCTCTGGTGGGGTCGGCAAGACCACCACCGCTGCGAGCTTTGCCATCGAGGCAGCTCGTCGGGGCAAGCGCGCGTTGGTTCTCACCATCGATCCGGCCAAGCGGCTTGCCGATTCGCTTGGGCTCGAAGGTCTTGGCCACGATGTGCAACTCGTCGACCGCGCACGACTCGAAGCGATTGGCGAATGCACTCCAGGTGGCTCGCTTGCCGCAATGATGCTCGATCAAAAGCAAGCCTTTGACGAAATGGTCGAGAGCTACGCCACCGATGCCGAAGCGGTGAAACGCATTTTTGCAAACCCGCTCTACCAGCAAATTGCCGGCACACTAACGGGCTCGCAAGAGTATGCAGCGCTCACCAAATTGCAGGCCTTTGATAAGAGCGGCGACTACGATCTGATTGTCGTCGACACGCCTCCAACCGCCCATGCGCTGGACTTTCTTGATGCGCCAAAGAAGCTAAGCGATGCCATCGATTCACCGGCAATCGAGATGTTTCGCAAGATGCAAAAAGGCGGGAGTTTATCGGTTGTCGGCAAAACCGGTGGCTACGTCTTTAAGATGCTCGCCAAGTTTGTGGGCTCACAATTCATCGAAGACATCGCCCTCTTCTTTGGCGAATTTAACGAGATTCTCGGTGGCTTTAAAGAGCGGGCAGAAGAAGTCTTAACAATGCTTCATCGCGACGATGTTTCGTTTGTCGTCGTGACCAGCCCCGAAGAAATGGCCGTGAGCGAAGCGCTCTACTTTCACGAGCGGCTCATCGCAACCGATATGCCGTTCTCCGGTTTTGCGGTGAACAAGGTGCACGCCACCATGCCCGTCGACCTCACTCGTGACGAGTTGGTAAGCCAACTTGGCGCGCTTGAGAGTGTAAAGGCATTGGACCTGCAAGAGACCAGCCTTCGCATGGCCTCAGAATCTCTCTTAGCTGCACACTCCGACCTCGAGCGCGTCGCCCTAAGCGATCGCGTGGCAATTGCCCGGTTGCAAAAGGCCGCCCCCGAGTCGATTCGCACCGAAGTCCCGTTCTTTCGCCAAGACGTGCACCACATCGAATCGCTCAGCCGCTTGCGCAGCTACCTCTTTGGCTAGACGTTCGCCTTGTGGTTGGCTTGGCCTTGGCTGCGCTGGCTAAGGGTCATTGGTTAGGCCTCTGTTGCCTCCATTGCCTCCGTGAAGCATCGATGGATTTCCGTTTCGCGGCACCGCTAACTGGTCTGTGCTTGTCGGTCACACCGCGCCACCCAAACTCCGGTCCACACACCTAAGAATCGCTTGTCATCATCAGGTACTTGGGTATAAAGATCTCCCGCATTAGGATATCTGCACTGAACTACTCGGCGGCCAGTTGGATCGTTGAGTGCATAGTTGGGGATTCTTCCTACATTCCTTCCACCCTCCACCCACAAAGAGAGCTTTATGCCTACCCTACTAAGAGTCGCTCGACGCAGCGCTCGTTTCCGCCTTGCCGGTTTTCTATTCGCTAGCCTTCTTGCAGTTGGCTGTGCCGATGACACAAGCAACAACACCGACACAACGTGCCGCGGTGATCGATGCGATGACACCGTCGCGCTCACCACATACGTGCCCGACTTTGAAAAGCTCAATGCGCTTTTCCCGAGCGAGCGCCCAATGGAAATTATCGAAGACGCCTTCACGGTGCGCGTCGATCTTGGCGTAACGCAATTCGACGCAGCCACGCATCTCTTCGATTCACCTCTCGTTCTAATTCCCTACGCAAACGACGACAACACACAAGATGCTCTTGGCAACGTCGTTGCGCGCCGAGATGTAGAGCTTGCAAAGCACTTCCCTGTTGGGGCTGTTGGCTACGCTGTTAAGCATCATCGTCCCGAATTTCGCGATCTAAAATTCGAAGGCGGCGGCGAGGACATGAAGGAGCACTTCAAGCTCCAAGACACCCACATCGAAATCGTTGTTGGTGTTGAACGCGATGGCAAGCCTGGCGTCATCACGCTCAACAACCCACAGAACTACGAGAGTGGCTTGTTTGGGACTGCCGACTACCCAATGATTTTTCTGCGCCCCTCGTTTCCAGGCTACCTAAGCAGTGATCAGCGGGTCGCCTTTAACGACAACATCCGAACGATGGCAGCGGCGTTTAACGCCGTCTCAAACTTCCCTGGCGACTACAACGGTGGCGACCCACTTGGAGCTCGCACGCCTGATGCCGTCATCGAGCACTCGATCATGATGGTGAAAGCCATTGCAGGTGACGCCGAGGCAATCGAGTTTTTTGAAGACGAGCAAAACCAGATTTACTGTGCCGAGCTTGCGCACGTCTCCGCAAGTGCTGGACTCATTGCCCCTCTCAACAAGCGAACGTTTGAGCCTCTTGTCGGCGCCGACACCTGGCAGAAGTTTGTCGATGAAGTAAACGCCCACAATAGCGGCGAAGAATCCGCGTTCTTATCGATGAACGACAACAAGCTTGTGAGCATGGTGAACCTAACGCTCGCCCCTGAGTCGCTTCAAGCAGCCCACACCTACGCACCGTCCTCCGCCGATGCCGACAAGCTGGCCTTCCAGCCAATGACGATGTCGGACATGGTAGAGCAGTTCATGCGCACGCACCTTCCACGCGAGACTCTCGGCGAGTCACTTGGACAAGCGCAAGCTGCAGTGCTCACGCAAATCAAGCCAGGGCTTCTCGAGTCGATGGCAATCGACGGTCTTCCCGAGTCGCATCCAATTCGCGTTGCAGTTGACGATGTCTTTGATCGAATCCTGGCGGTTGTTGCTCAGGACCACGGCACCTACGAAAACTTCCGAACAGCACTTGCTCCGCTCCTTGCCGAAGCTCGGGAGATTACTGGACCACGTGACGGCAGTGGCAAAGGCCTCTTCGTTCCGCCAAACCTTCTGCACGTCATCGCTCAGAAAAAGCATGATGGCGGCTTGCTTGGCCTCGACTATGTTGGCCACGGCTTGCACTTCTCCGTTCTAAAGCCCGAGGGTGCCACCGGAGGAGAAACTCCTGGTACCGACGAGCCATCAAGCCTTTCGACCTGTGAGAATCGCTGTGATGACTACACCGCTGCGGCGACCTGCAACTGCGATAGCGAGTGCACCACATATGGGGATTGCTGCTCCGATCTAGCGCAGTTCTGCGAACTCTAGTCGGCTCTCAGCGATACCCCGTATCGCGATCGTAAATTCCTTGAGGAGGGCGCCAGTGGGCGTCCTTCTTTGTTTCCTGCAACGCATTCGATGATCGACGTTTCTATGCCCACCACCCATTCCTCTCCTTTCCTCACCATCCCCCTTCGCCTTCTCACAGCTGCTACTCTCCTCCTTGGCCTCGGCTGCGGGAACAAGAGCACAAGCAAAACCGATGCTCTTCCATCGACCTCCGATGCCCAAAGCCTGCTTCCTTCCAACGCTTCTGCCACAGCGCTCGAATCGTATGTGAAGCTCTTTGCCGTCGAGAAAACTCCGCGTGATCACACGCATCCGCAATCGCTTGAGGAAATTGCCAACTACATAAAGGCCGAGTTCGAGACGTTTGGTCTTTCGGCCCAGCTGCAGACCTACGAAGTAAACGGCAAGATGTATAGCAACGTGATTGCCACGGTTGGCCCAAGCAGCGCGCAACGCATCATTGTCGGTGCCCACTACGACGCCGCAGGCGACTTACCAGGCGCCGACGACAACGCGAGCGGCACTGCCGCCCTTTTGGAATTGGCTAGGGTGCTAAGCGCCGAGCGCGACTTGCCAATGCAGGTTGAACTCGTCGCCTTCTGCCTTGAAGAACCGCCCTACTTCGGCACGCCAAACATGGGCAGTGGCAAGCACGCCCTCTCGGTCAATCCACAAGACGTACAACTCATGATCTCGCTTGAGATGGTTGGCTACTTCACCGACGCTCCAAACAGCCAACGCTATCCCGAAATCCCCGGCGTTCCGGAAAGCCTACTTGTCCAGCAGTATGGCAGCGTTGGCAACTACATTGCCGTGGTTGGTCGAAGTGAGGAGCAGCAACATTTAACCTTGCTTGAAGGTGCCATGGATGCCGCTAACGATCTGGATGTCGTGAGCCTGGCTGTGCCAAACGGCGTCAATCACGTGGCCTGGTCGGATCACTATCAGTACTGGGACCGCGGCATTCCTGCGGTCATGATCACCGACACCGCCTTCTATCGCAACGAGGCCTATCACACCTCCGAAGACACTTGGGACCGCCTCGACTACGCGTCCATGGCACAAGTGGTCGACAGCCTGCGCGACGGCCTCGTGAACCTCGGCCAAGCTGCGCTGTAGTCGTAGGAGCGGGCAGCGTGGCAGCGTGGCAAGAGCCTGTGCGGGCGCTCCTGGCTCAAGAAGGAGGCCCAGACGAGCTGCTTACCGTGTTATGGTACATATTGCAGGTTAACGCGCAGATTGACCAAGAGCAGCTAGGAGACGTCATGTTGAAACACTTTGGACCCAAGGCAGAAGAAGTTGCTGTTACGGCAGGCCAGAGACTTATTCAGCAGGGGCGGCAAGAAGGCCGTCAAGAGGGCCAAGCCCACTTGCTTCTCAAACTCCTACGACTGCGCTTTGGTGAGGTCTCCCCCGAGATCACGGCTCGAGTTGAAGCGGCGGACGAAGAGACTCTAGGGCGTCTTAGTGAGCGCGTGATTACTGCGAGTGCCCTCGGCGGTGTCTTCGACGACGCGTAGCGGCCAGAGCCTCTTCGGTGGCGTTTACGGTGTGCTGGCGGCGCTTGGGAGCCTGATCGCGGCTGGCCGGACAAGGCTGGTACTTGAGTCTCTGAAATTTCCCTCGGTCCGGAACTTTCAAAGCTTTCGTGGAAGAAATTCCAGCAGCTGCGAAAGCTGCCCGAGAGGGATCAGCGAGCCGTGATTCGGCTTATCAACTCGCTGTTGTCTGTTGTCTGTTGTCGGTGACGAAGGCCGCATGATTAGAACAGAGTCCTCGCCGAAGACGAGGTCTACTGGATGAGCTCTCCCAAATAATCCCAGCCTGACGGCTCCATTTTCATCATTCGACCTGTCGTGTCGATTAACTGATAGAGGTCCTTCGAGAGAGGCACTTCATACTCATAAAGCTGAGTGCAAAGAAGATCAAGCGACTCGCCCCACTCACCATGATCAAGCAGATCATGAGAATCCGAGATATTCTCAGTAGGAAGGACCGTTGACACCTCTCGAAGCACCTGCTTGAGATTTGCAACGACTTGGTCTCGAATGCTTAGATCCATAACAGCTACCTTATGGGGAATGCCGTGACGATGTCACTACCTTGCACGATTACACGGATATCAACTCCACCAAAGGTGCCGTCGATCTTCCACTTGACCGGGACTCCGCGCCTAGTCAATTCGGCACCAGCCCGCCCCGTTTGCTGGACCCAGGTACTGCCGGGACTCGTCGCCACCTCGGAGACAGCATTCATGATGCGACTTTCAGACCAGGTCGCCGGAAACTTGGACTTGCCGTTGAAAAGCCGGGACAACCCAAACTTGTGACCACCGCCAGTAGCATCACCTTGGAGGATGTGCCGGGTCCGGATTGAGTTAGCTAGGTTGACACGTCCGCCCTTTGCGACAAGTACTCTCATAAGTACACTTCTGCCCAAAGCGGGCAAGTTTGGAGCTGGCAACGTATCCATCCAATCACTAAGCGTAAGTGATGGCTTTGACAAGAATTCCTTGTGCTGCACGTATGCAAGTACCTCAAGGCCCTTATCGCCGGACGCCTCTAGCATCGCAACATTCGCCCTGTGGGCCCGCGCACCGCGCTGTGTCCGCTGTGTCCGCTGTGTCCGCTGTGTCCGCCCGTACCAAGCCTCATTCATCGCAGCCCTACCCTTCGCGAGAAGCCCGTATACTTCTCGATTCAGCTCCTGTGCTTTATCGAAAGCATCTTGTTCCTGACCGCTGTTAACTAGGCTGCCAACGCCGTCCCAGATATCCCCGGCCGTGTCACAGATGCCACAACCACCGCCAGGGTTGGGACCGCGCTCGCCACCACTTTCGGCTTGCAGCCCATTCGGATCCACATACCGAAGCGGGTTGTTCATCGAGAACGCATACAGCGTCGCGTCGCGCGGATTCGCGCCGGCCAAATCAGGCACCCGCCGAAACAGCGGATCCGCCTGCGTCCACGTCAAACTCAGCGGATCGTAATATCGATACCCGTAGTAGTTTAGCGCCGAGAGCTGGTCGGCCTCCTTGCCATTAAACCGGCGAAGATGGTCATCCTCCTCAGCGCCAATACTGTCCACAATCTCGCCGTACGGGCCGTAGATGAAGGCTGCGTTAACAACGCCGGTATCCAAGTCGACCGCCCCCATAAGATGACCGAGGCCGTTGTGAAACGAGGCTTCGGTCGTGGTTGTCGGTCCTTCAGGAAGGTTGCGACCCACGGTTTTGATGCGCCCAAAGCCTGTGTGCGCGTACTCGCTTTGCACCACCAAGGCGCCCGTGCTTCCGGAGAGCCCATTGGGCTCGTACCAAATCTCTGCCGCGCCATTCCAAACGCGCACGCGACTTGGCACGCTGTCTGCCGCGCTGTCAAACGTGACAGCCATGTAGCGCGCTCCGAAGCCATCGTAGTAGTACAGCTCCCGGCCACCGGTGCCGTTTTCAAGCAAGACCTCGCGCTGCTGGTCGACACCATCGTAGGTAAAGTTCCAATTCGTCGTTCCTGCGGTCGTGGTCTCCATGCGCTCGGTAACGTTGCCCGAATCGTCAAATAAATAGTCGACATCAAGGTCACTGCCAGTTAGCCCTACTGCGGCATGCTCGTCGCCACCGACAAGAGTTCCGTCTCCGTAGGTATAAACGAACGGGTCACGACCAGCGATGGCGCCGCTGCTCGGTGCTCTGACTTCGGCAATGCGTCCGGCTGCTGTGTAGTCGAAGGCCACGCGATAGTTGCCCGAAGGATCAATTGCGGTGGCGAGTTGGTGCTGCTCATCGTAGGTGTAGTCGAAGACTCGTACGTCAGGAATTCCTGCTCGAGTCACTGTGAGCTTCTTTACATCCGACGAATCGTAGTACTCCATAGTTTCGCGCATGAGCTCTGTTGGAGAGCCGCACGCATTTGCCGTTCCAGCGCCGCCGCAGGTATCGGGAGCCGTGCAACCACCGCCACTTGTGGCATCGCAGTCGACCGTCCGAGCGTCGCCGCAGTTGTCGGTAATCGACCGAGCTCCACACGTCCAACCGTTCGCGCTGCAGATATCCTCATCGGTATCCGCCGCGCAGTCGCATTGGTTTGCAGTAACGAGCCCGCATGTATCGAAGGACGAGCAAGCTCCACAGTCGACAACCGTTCGCGTATCGCCGCAATTGTCGGCTGCAGTAACCTCTCCGCAGCTTGCTCCATTCCCCGCACAGAACTCAGCATCGCTCTCTGCGGTGCACACACCGTAAAGTATTAATCGCGGCCGGTTAATCGCCCCAGAGGCATTTCGCGAATACAGCCAAGTGCCATTGCTCGAATTGCTGTGCAAGACCCAGCCATGGTTCGCACCTCCATCGAGAATGCGCTGTACGTCGTCGGTTACGTCAAGCACCACACTACGATACGTGGATGAAATGTAGGTGGAGTCAATCCAGCCCGAAGCGTAGGTCCCAGCCCCGCTCAACATGTCCCACGTGGTGCTGCCGGTGACACGCCAAGTTGATGCAGTCTCGCTCCACGATTTCAGCAACTGTCGAACATAAATGGTGGAACCAACTGGGCTTGGATTGCTTGGAGCGAGTGAGAACGACAGCTCTGCCCTTGCAAGCTGATTCGCCCCCAAGAGCGACTGAATATCGCTGGTACTTACTTTTACGACGCTTTGATTGCGGTCGCGACTTGTGTCTCGGGCAACCAGATATTGAGAGGTGCCATAGTTTGTGTTGGCAGAACTCTGAGAGACTCGATTGTCGGAGTTAAAGTATCGATAGCCAAGATACGTGGGCGAACCTTCTAAGAACGCAACGTTTGACTCGACGTTAATAACAAGCTTCGGCCCGTTTTCATTCTGGCCGGAATGAATTACTAGGTCCGCTTCTGGGGGCAGCTGCTCTCCTCGGTTTAAGCAACTTGACGAGAGTTCCTCAGGCGTGTCGCCATAAACACAAAGCGCATCCTTGTCCGTTGCCGCCACGACCACATGCCTATCGCTGTTCTCGTCGCTCTCGGACTTGGTACTCTCATCATCGCGAATTAGAATCCAACCATGACTATCGCCGCCGGCAAGCACGGCTGAGACAGCGTCGCTTACGTCAAACGCGAGAACCCCCGCTTGCCCATTCGAGACAAGAGCCGTCGCAACTGGCGTTGGCTCCCAAGGCATCTTAGGACCGCCCATGTTCCATTCTGCGCTAGACGCACAATTGGGTTGCGCATTGTCTGGATTTGCATCATCGCTACACGTCCAAGATGCGCCCCACTCGGTCCAGGGCGACGTTAAGGCATATAGGCTTACCTTGGTTCCTGTCGCACCAAGATTCCTCGGAATGCTAGCGATTGAAAGCTCGACCTTGGCCGAGACGATTTCGTTCGTCCAAACCGCATCACGAACTGCAGCATCGTCGAAGGCGATTAGTGTGCGTTGCGCATCCCCAGCGCTAACGGTGAGGTAACGGGACAACCCGCGATTCTGATTTGGCTCACTGTTACTAATGGAAGTATCGCGAGCCACATCGACGATGATGCTTCTCGCGACACCTTCAGTAGCAGAGCTTTCCGGTGGTGAGCTGGTCTCTTGCTCGAGACTGTCTTCTCCTCCACAGCCTGCTGCGCTAACCGCAAGCGCGACTGATACCAGATGTGTAAGCCCCCAACGTAGGCTTGATTGTAAGAGCGAACCACGTTCTAGGGTAAACACTATTGTGCTCCTTGTGCTGCGCAGCCTGTAGCAAACACAGAAGTATTCGTAACCCGGCCTTTGTCGTCATACTCCCAAATGCGTGAGAGGCAGCCAGTCACTTGCTGGGTGATGCGCTGGGCCTTGTTGCGCTGTACTGAGGTTGTGATGTTACGAGTCGCGTCTCCAGAAGGGTCATGATAGACCGTGGTATCCGGTGCGCCTCCGACCCCATCGTAGGTGTAACTCACGTGGGTGGAACTTGCCTTGTCGGGACCGTCTGGAAGCCAAGCATCTGTGACCGCACCCGAAAGGTTGTACTCAGTGTAGGCGGTTCGCGAGGACAGCTCTAGTCGAGCATCGGCCCCAGCGCCAAAGTTCACAACACTCTGAGGAAGCGAAACCTCTTGCGTTTCTTCTATTACGCGACCAGCGAAATCGTAAACGTAGATCTTCTGTAAGTTGTTACCAGAGGTCTCGCTGCAAAGCCTTCCAAGGTTGTCTTGGCAGTCGAATGTGTAGTCGACTTCTCGGGCATCAAATTGATTGAGTTGCTCTTGCGAGAGAGTGCGTACCGCAAGCATCTTCGATTCGAGACGGTCTTGCTCATCGTAAATCATGGACGTCGAATAGACGCCTGGATTGATGTACGCGACCTCGGCCGACCCTGGGTTAGGGGCAGTCTCGACAGTTAGGTTGCCGTTTAGATCATAAGCATAGGTCCATGCACGCTCTCCTCGCTGCACCTTCTTCCTACGACTGAGCCAGTCGTGCTCCATGATAGTCTCGATGCCGTCTGCATCAATAATGCGCCTTACGTTGTCATTTCCATCAAACTCGTACGTTGTGGCGGCATAGACGGATCCGGCAAGTTCCTCCACCTTGACCATTCGGCCAAAGAAATCGATGTAAACCTGAGTCTCGGCTGCGCTTCCGCTGAGAACGACTTCCTTGGTCGTCTTGATGCTGTTCTCCCCATCAAAGCGGTAGCTAATGTCGACGCCGGTTGCGTCTACCTCATTGCGCGCAGACGTCGCTCTTCCGAGTTCATCGTAGGAGTAGTTTGTTGCAATCGTTGGTGGTGCTCCAGGCTCGGTGCTTGGATTTGGGCCAACGGAGCGAACAAGTTGCCCTCTGTTATTGAACTCAGATGTGGACTCAAGCGGCTCGGCCGAACCATCTTCGAGTTCGGTGCGAATCGTGCGACCAAAACCATCAATCTCGGTGGTGTTCTTAATTGTCTTTGCTGAATTGGAAGCATCCAGAAAGAGCGTCGTGATGACATGAGCGGGCCCAGCCGATGAGAACTCTACGTACTCGATAGAACTGAGTTTGGCCCTAAGAAAAGTACCACTGGGCCCAGAGCAACCAAGTTCATAGACCTCGATCGGCCGCCCTAAACCATCATAGATGGTTTCTGCGCCAGCGTGCTGAGTTAGATCGCAAGGCAAAGGATTCGGGCCTCGAGCCTCGAGGAGAGCGCCGGTGCCCGGGTCTGTGACCATGGTAGACGTGTGCCCAAGATAGTTAGAGACCGACGTCGGATGCACCAGGAAGCCTAGAGGATCATACTGGGTCGTCGCCTGAATACCAGCAACTCGGTTCTTTGCATTTGCAACTGCGACAACAAGCCCAGCAACCTCTTCTCGCACAATCTCCTCGGTGGGAAATGTTCCGTCGCCACCCGCGGAAGTCTTTAGTCTCGGGTAGCGGTTTCCGGTATCGACTTCGCTGGTTATCAACGAAACTGGCACCGGGATCCCGCCCTCAACAACACTTGACTCAACCTGATATATAGATGCCCAATATTGCGTAGCATCGGAATAAACACGGTAGACCGAATCCTCAATCTTGCTACCGTCTTCTGAAGGACCGTTGAGGCCTGGACCGTAGGTAGTCCTCTTTGACGGGTAGTACAACAACTGCGTAGAGTCACCTCCAAAGTGTGAAACCGCAGGTGACCAAATTGTATCATGGGTCAGTGTTGGATTTGAGCCGACGCAGGCCGAGTAGCCCAAGAAGCTACCATCGGTGCTTCCAAGACAGTTCCACGTCTCAGATTTGTCAACGTGATAGCTAAGAACAGTTCCACCAAAGAGTGGATATGGATTCCACGTATTGCGCGCGATGCTTGAAACTAAGCCGCCAACATTCACCACCGTCTCGTCTAGCCTTCCGCTCCAGTCCTTTTCGTAGCCGTACGTCTGCTGAGTCACAGGGAAGCCGCTCGTCTCTCCAACCCCGTGGGCGCCACTCGTCTTAATGGCGGTGAAGCCGCGAAAGCCCCACTTGCCGTGGCTGTTCTGGTTCCAGACTGGGTCTGCGTACTTAACTCCGGAAACGCTCGTGGTACCGCTTACGCTGTCGGTAAGGGTGACATCCTTGACCACCCAAAGGTGGTTGGGCATGACTGAGTAGCTCGACTGATTAAAAGCAACATCTGGATCGTTGTGCGATGCGTACGAAATACTCGTAATGCCACCGTTGCCATTGTCGATCTGGTTGAGAAGCCGGAGGGGTTGATCACCTGTTGCTCGTCCCCAAAGGTTAAAGCCGGAACCATTATTAGCTGACACGGTTTCGGGCTCGCCATCACCATTCAGATCGATGAAGTCCGACGTCACTTCCCACTCGAACTCCGACAGCGCAACCTTATGGTCCATAAAGCCAGGAACCGAGGCAATGCCGCCTGATGCGTTGTCGGGAGTTATCAGCGTGCCCAAACCTGGGTTGATATAGAGCGTTGGAGACGTGGGCGTTGTGAATGGATATTGATACGGATCATAAGGATCTGTCGCATCGGTATCCCACGGCACTCCGAGGACTTGGCGCGAGAGCAAATCTGGACGCCCGTCCGAATCGAAATCGGAAAAACGATATCGAGACTCGCCTTCGGCGTTGTGATAGTAGCCTCTAGGTGCCGTATCCAAATCTCTGTATGCGCTCATACTCGGGGTTGAATGGGCTCTCTTGCTATCATCCGTGAGCTTCGGCTGGTTCCAAGCTGAATCCACGTGATCAAAGCCATGGCCGTTGTTAAGGTAGATGCGCGAAAACTGAGAAGGATAGATGGCAGCGGGCGTCGGACTGTCCCAGTAAATCAAGTCGACTAGACCATCCGCGTTTACGTCTACAAGTTGGCTAAGCGAGTATGTGCTTGCTTGGCTATTAGACACTCCGAGCCCGCTCAGCTCAGAGGAAACCTGCGCACCATCTGGAACCGGCCATGGGTACGGGCAGCTAGCGGAATTTTGGCAGTCAACACCTGGAACGCCCATAGCCCCGGAAGGATATTCGTGAAAGTTCCCAGTTCCATCACCGCGGTGAACGCTCCAAAGGTTCGTCAGATTGTCTTCATCAGGAACCTGCCCCACAGACATCTCTCTTGTGTTGTTGTAACCATCAGACCAAATCGCATCAATAAAGCCGTCACCATCAATATCCGTGAAGGTCGAGGGCCCAAATGACACCTCCAAGGCGCCAGTGCTTTCGATCGGGGTGCTCGCCCCAACATTGGCAGACAAAGGGATGGGCAAATAGCGCTGCATCGGCTCTGTCAGATCAAAGAAACCAGCTTTAGGCCCCTTGTTTCGATACCAAAACATCAAGAATCGGTTGTTAGTGCCACGCTCAGGCTCCATGCCTCTTCCATTCGTGCACTCAGCGTTACCATGTGGGGACGCTCCCTCTGGATCGCCGATACTGCCGTCAACCACCGTAGGAGCATTGGCTTGAAATTGCGGTGGCCAACTTGCGTCCTTAGCTGGGTCGTAGAGGTGGTCGTCATACGACAAGGCGGTGACCAAGTCCGGTAGGCCGTCGGCGTCTATGTCCATGAAGCGATAAATCAATCGCGTCGTTGGGTAGTCATTGCAGAGATGCTGAACATCGGTATTTCTAAGGCCTGTAACCTGGCCAGTGAGCGAGCAGTGCTCGTCGGTGCCGGCCTGTGGCAGGCCATCACCTCGGCGCCAGTTGAGCCTTGGCAATTTTATAGCCATCGAAGAAGAGGACGGCTTTGCTGAAATATCATCGTCTGAAAACTCAGTCCCATCATTGCGCAGCCAGACCATGCCGCATCCGTCCATGGTATTTCCAGAAAAACTCTTATTTACTGAAACTCCGCTACTATAAACTGCGCCGTAGTCCGAAAAAATACGATCAAGCCGGCCGTCTCCGTCGAGGTCAATGAGCATTGACTCGGTTGTGTTGTTCCAGCCCGAGTCGCCATCTCGGCGCCCCCAAGTAAGGCTCTGTGGCTTTGCGGTACTGCCACTTGAAGGACCTTCGGCACCGAATGTCGTCATGTTTGTATATGGCCTAGCTGTGGGCCCGTAATCAAATACGATAGGATTGGTGGTAGTTTCGCCCCCGGTGATGCTCGTGCCAGTCTCGGCAATACTCACTAATTGACGAGTGGGACTAAAATTTGAAACGCACTGATCTTGGTTGTATTTGAGTTCTACTCGACGCACCTCACGAGGATCTGTGGCAGCAGGATTGTCGAAAACAGAAGTCGTGATGCTTTTGAGCGGAAGTTCTCCCTCCACTCGCAAAATGCCACCGTGGTTCGTGCTGGCACCACCTACAGCGATGTGTGCATTCCCACACACAACCTTCAAGCCATAATCGAAGGAGACTATGGCCAAAGGCTTCCCACCTGCCACCTCAGTGTTCTTCGTATATTTGATACTCTCTATTTGATAGCTGGAAGGAGATACGTAGGTAAATTCGTCGCCTTGTGGAGCTGACGTTCGCCAATGGTACTCAACGGTGTTTCCAAACTTGTCCACTTCACGGGTAAGGGGCGCTCGATCTTGTAAATATGCGTGCGCACCACCCTCGGTCAAAATAAACTCGGACTCCCCAAAATATCGAGTCATTCCGTCAGGACTTCGAGCAATCCAGAGAGGACCTGTGTCATCCAACCCTTGTTCTGGGAACTTCTCGTAGCGAGTATAGCTACCGTCGACTTCGGCTCGGTATGAGTTTGGCTCGGCTACAAGCACAAGCCGATGACCACCAGTTACTCCACCTTTCCACGGCAGCTCGTCAACTCCAGCGTCGAGGCGACCGTCAGAATAGTCAACCTCTAGCTGAGGAATGGAAAGGGCCCACTGTGAAGCCAGCCCCCCATAGATGGACCCTTGAGAGTTATAACGTAAAGCAAGGTTGGGCTGCATACCCAAGCGCCCAGGCGGTACCTCGATGGGATAGCTGTAAGTGTAGGCGCCCGTACGTGAAGCAACTGTCCCGGCGCCACCAATGGCTTGCGCAGTTGGCGCAGCAGCAGCCGACATCGACGAGGCAGTGCCAATCCCGACTGACTCGCTTGGCCCCGCGTTACTAAGCGGATGTTGCGAAAACAGCGTTAATGCAAGAGCGAGGGCTGTGCCCGTGGTTCGAAATGGCAGCGTCCGTCTGTTCATCATGCTCGTTCCTAAATTTGCGATTTATTGGCGGCGGCGCAAAGGAGCGTATGTCCACTGCCCAAGTGACAGTCGACAAGTGCTATGCCCACAGGGCTAACACTCGGATACCAACGCCACATGCACGCGTGGCGAAGAAATCTGTTCCGCGACATTGAAGTAGCAGCAGCCTTCCACCGGAGTCAAGTTGTCCGGCTCAGCGATCCGCAATTTCCAAAATTCAGTATTTTTCTTAATTCTTACCTCAAACGGACGTTCCGCTGCATCTCCGGCAGGCAATCCACGTCGTTACTCGACCGAGCAAAGACCCTTGAATCCAATCGACATCACCTGCGCAAAGCGACTGTCAGTAATTTACGACTATCGACAAGAAATACCGCACCCGGACAACGTGCAAGGAGACAGACTCCTGTGATAGCCAGTGTTCATGGTAAAGATTTTTTCGCAATTGAGCATTTGCATTGCTCTCGCAGTTGCATGCACCGCTGACAAACCACAGACCGTGAGTGCGGATGATTGCAAACGGGTACGCGCACACAGCGCAGCGCTTCGCATAGCCTCGGTCCAAGCAAACTCAAAACTCAGCGAGAAGGAATTGGCACAGCACGAGAACATCTTTGCGAAGAGCAGCGAGGCCTACTTGGATCACTGTGTAGAGAACCGCAACAAGACCTGGGTCACTTGCATGCTGGCATTAGAATCTCTTGATAATGAGCATCACTGTGAATAGGACGAATACTCGGAATGCCCTGCCGCCGAATAGCCGGCGCCCCGGACGCTATTTTCAGAATAACTCTTTATGGCAAGACGATGCTTGGCAAAAGAACAATCCTTGGCTAGGTTCCGCCCGCATGAAAACACTGGCACTTCTCCTAATCATCTTTTCGCCGTATTTGTATGCTTGTGGTTCGGATTCAGAGACGGAGCAGGAAGTGCTAACTGTCTCGACGTTTCACGAGCAACTATGTGAGACTCGCGTCGCCTGTGGAGTCTACGAAGAACTCGGAGATTGCATGGAGTCGTATCTATACTACTCCCCGATTCGAACACCATACTACCGCGCAATGGAGCCGATGGTGCAGATTCTCGCTAAGATTGAACTGGGAACAATCACGTTTAATTCCTTGAACGCCCGCCGTTGCCTTGAGTCCTTCTCAGAAAACTGCCAAAGCCAAACCGACCCAGACGCATGCGAGGATATTCTCATAGGCACTACTCCTCTAGGGGATTCCTGTTTCATCAATCAGGAGTGTCTCGGGGATGCGCACTGCAGTCGCTCGGCCCCAGCAAGTTGTGAACTTGGAATCTGCGTAGAGTCTGGAGGCACAGTTGAGGCGAATGAACTTTGTGGCGAGTATAACCAAGACCATGTTTCTTGCGAGGAAGGGCTATATTGCGCCTTTGGTGGCACCATCGTCGATTTGCACTGCACAGAGAGACAACCCATCGGCGCCGAATGCCCAACCGGTATCTGCGAAGTTGGTGCTTATTGCGACACTCGTGACAACGAGTGTAAAGCACTCCCAGTCACTGGCGAAGACTGTCTCGCCGAGTGCCAAAGCCTTCAGGACTATTGCGACCCGGTTAGCAATACCTGCCAAAACCGTCTGCCGATGGGAAGCGCTTGTGTTGAGACGAGTGATGGAACTACCGACTCACGTTTTAGTCCGTGCACACTTGCTGGAACTTGTATCAACGACTTCTGCCGTCCACTTCCTGCCGAGAATGAAAGCTGTGCGCAGAGCCGGAGGTGCCTCACTGGCTGGTCCTGCGTCGGCTCGATGTGTATTCCGTGGGAGAATCCCGGGTTGGGAGTGTGTCCTTAAGCAACCCAAGAGTTTTACCTATGGCTTCACCTAGACGCCGTCTTATCGGCGTTCTGGCCGCTGCGGCGCTCTAGGGCGCAGCTGCGCTGGTGTCATCAAGCAAGCCGCGCTTCGGTTCGCGCCACTGCCCCTGCATCTCGCGAATGGACTCGGCCTCGGCTTCGACCTCAATCACGGCCCGGCGAATCTCGGCCAAGAGCCCGCGTTTTTTCCGATAGTCCACACTGCTATCAAATTTGCGCGATTGCAGTTCTCGAAACGAGCGAAGAAACGCTTCTCTTTCACTGAGCTTGCGAGCGGTGAGCAGCCGGGCTTCGTTTGGATCGGTAATCACATGCGGCGTAAGAAGAACTAGCAGATTGCGCTTGGACGTTTGCCGACGGGAACTGCGAAATAACACACCGAGCAGGGGCAAATCGCCCAAGAGCGGAACCTTGCTCTTGGTAACGCTCTCCTTCTCCGATGCCAAGCCGCCAATGGCGATGCTCTCCTGGTCGGCTACAACCACAGTATTGACGATCTCGCGAGTTGTCCACGATGGCTCCGAGCCCACTTGATTGGGCAGTAGCTCTTTAATATTGAGTTCCACCTCAAGGCGCACGAGCCCGTCTAAATTTACGTGAGGCGTTACCTCAAGAGTCATCTCGACATCTTCGCGCTTAATGGACTCGGCAACGCCTCCGGGTGCGACCGTCGTACCGGCCTTGTACGGCACGTTCTGGCCAACACTCAGCGTTGCCTTGGTATTATTCGTAGTCATGATTTGCGGCGATGAGATTATGTCAATGCGCTTATCTTCGGCCAGTGCCTGAAACAGTACGCCAAAGGATGGGATGCTCACGCCCAGAAATTGCTCGGTTGGCAGCAGCGTTCCCAAAGCCCCAACAACCAGGCCATCTTGCAGGGCACTCTTCTGCAGCGATTCCAATGGCGCGGTGCGACTCCCACCGTGCTGCGATGCACCAAAGCGCGTGGTGCTCTTAGTTGCAGAGCCAAAGTGGAACGAACCACCAATTTCTAGATTCTTGTCTTGGTCAACTTCGAGAATCGTTACTTCGAGAAAGACCTGCGGACGCTGGCGGTCGAGGCCCTCGATAAGGACCTTTGCTGCCACAAAGTCGCGGCGAGTTGCCTGCACAAGCAAGCTGTTGGTCTCCACATCAGCCGTAATTTGCACGGCTCCCGAGAGACTCGCGCCAGTCTCGGACGTTGGCACTACCGTTCGCGATGAGCGCGCTACCGGCGCGGCGTTTGGTGACGCTGGCTGGCGAAGCGAAGTAAGCGTCGCTGCAAGTTTCGCCGCATCGGCGTGTTGCAAGTGATAAATGTGCATGCGGCTTTTGTCGTCGCCCTCAAGTGCCTGGTCGAGTTCTTGTGCCAGCAAGAGAGCTCGCTTGTAGGTTTCCTCGCTCGCACGAAGAAGCAGAGTCCCCGTGCGCGTATCGGCGACAATCAAGCTTGGCGGAGCAGAAGAGTTCTTAGCAACAGAGTTTCGCCCGCCCTTCTTGGCTGGGGCGGCTGGGCTTTGCGGCAACGCCAAGAGCGACATTAGATGCTGCTTTACAACTTCAACATCGGCGAACTGCAGAGGAATCACGTAGAGCCCCTCGTTCGCGCCCGGCCTATCGACCCTGTGCAGAAGCTCCATCATTCGCCTGGTGTGCGAGCCGTAGTCTGTGATGAGCAAAGCGCCCGCCGTCGGCAGAGCGACGACGCCCCCTTGCTTGGAAAGCAAAGCACTAAGAGCCCTGTGCGCATCATCGATGCTCACGTGACTTGGCTGCACCAGAAGGCGCTCCAGCTGCTCGGTGCCACCGGATGCGCGACGAATCGGCAGAGCCGCTGTCTGCGCTTGTGCCGACTCCACAATGTGCAAAACCGGCCCCTTTCGCACAAGGGTAAGGCCCAGGCTATCAAGGGCGACCAAGAAGAGTCGCCAAGATTGGCTTGGCGTCATGGTTGTTGGCGCGACGATTTCAATTTTTGGCGAGCGACTTGCCAGTTCGGAGCGATAGAGAAAATTCTTGCAAGAAAAGCTCATTGCCCACGTTACGAGGTCGCTAAGCGATGTCTCGGAGGTAAAGGAGACATGGGTCTTTTTCTTAGCGCGAGCTCCTGCGCAGCTATAGAGAATTTCTTCTTCCGTGATCTCCTGCGCTTCGTCGCCAGTTTGGTCGCCAGGGCCCGGCTCGGTATCGGCAAATCCGTGCGGCGAATGCCATAGAAGAAAGAACATCACGAACGAAGCGAGTCGATAGTGCATCGCTCGCAGCACTGTTCAATATCGATACCAACGTCGCGCGCGTCAATATCAGGTGTTTATAGCCGGCGACTGCGAAGTGGCCTGCCATCGTGTCGAGAGGCACGACCAATTCGCGCCTTGATGGCGCGTTCGCTACCTCTCGCTGGCCGTTCGCACAACGAAGCCGTCATCGGGCAGAACCTCTGCAAGCAAGATAGCCAGGTCGGCATCCATTTGCATCAGGTCATCGCGGGTCTCAACCGGATTGCCATCGACGTTCGGATTGGTGTCGTACCAAGACTGCACGCCTTCAGCCCAATACTCTTGCGAATTGGTACCGGCATACGAAGCGCCATACAGACCGCTTGCCTGCGCGAGCCGAAAGGCCTCGTCAAGCTCGTCAGACGTATCAGGATCGGCCGTGGCGATGCCAAGATCAAAGACCGTGTGCCCAAACTCGTGCACGAGGATGCTCTGCCCAAAGTAGCGATCGGCGACGAGCCCCAGCAGATTCTCTTCCCCAACCGAGGCGAGCGGCGCGGCATGCGTTGCTCCAACGCCGCGAGTTCGGTCATCCCATGTCTCGCCATTCGGCAGCGGAAAGTCGGTATCGAGATCGCGGTGCTCTGGCATATCCGTTGTTCCATCGTTCACCGAGATAATGCCGACGCGAACATCGTTTGCTACCAGCGCTGCAACAACATCAGGGCGTTGCGAAACCATGTGACTCACAATTTCGCAGGCGACAAGAAATGCATCATCAGAAACCGCAGCAGAGGCAACAATCGGAATGCCGCCAGCATCTACGTACTTCTCGTAGAAGGGATCAAGTCCGAGGGAGTTGGGAGGCAACGTGGGCTCGTCGTCGCAGCCCGGCATCGAACTCGTGGAAGGCCCCTCGTCTTGACGATCACCGTTTCCAACAGGGCCATCGAGAGAAGCTGTGCACGATGCTCCTGAGGCTGTGATGACGACGAGGAAGGACGAAAGGAAATGCTTGGTGAAGTTCATGCTGGAGTTCTGAGACTCATGTAATACGCGTCATCAGACGTTTTGGATCACCCAGGGTAACATTATTTTCCTCTACCATTTCATAGACATACATGCCCCTACCGAGAACTTTAGTGGCAGCAATGCCCCTGGCGTCTGAGCAAGTATTACGCGCCAGCCTCGGGCGCGTGGCCTGGGCTTAGGGCGCCGAGCGATGTCCCGCGGTGGTCCAGCGCTTCCAAACCTCGGCTCGAATTGCATCAGAGGATCCCGCGCTAACGCCGAGTAGCAGCAAGACTTCCGAGCCGCGCTGCTCCGCAATCACTTGGCCATCGGCGTCGTTGTAACGGAGCACCTTGCCGCGGGAGGTTCCCGCGTTTTTGGTGAGCACCGGCAATGCGTGTTCAAGCGACTCGTAAAACTCGGTGGCATCAAGAGGCGCGTCCCAGGTTGTGAGCCAAACGCCGACCGTGCCAGAGAGAGTGCTGCCTTTGTGTCCCTGCCGCGTGTAGACGGCAAGGCGATCGCCTCCCCAGCCCGCTGCAGCGGTGACAGCGCGACCTTCGGCAACGCCATGAGTGCGAAGAAAAAGCTCGACAGTCTTTTCGCCAAGCACATTCGAAACCTTCTCGGAGTATCCCGCGAGGCCACTTGGCTTATGTGCCACCACCGCGATGGGCTTCTCATACGACTCATACTTATTCGGATGCAAGATCTGCTCTGTCGAGAGCGGAGGCTTTGCGTACATAGCGTCAATCGTCTTCCAACTCTTGTGCTTGCGAAAGTGCGCCACAAACTCAACACCGGCGGAATAGGGAAACAGTAGGCCCTCTCGCAACGCCAGAGGCACGTGCTTCATCTTGGCTGCGCCCTGGCTCATGCCTTTGCGCAGCACTGCCATAATCATCGCATTGCCCCACGGAGGCCCTTGCTTGGCCTCGGCCATCTGGTACTCGAGCATCAGCGCCATGCCATCGCCCTCAACCAACGCTTGCCGTGCCGAGGTCGCATCACCGTTCTTTCGAACCGCCGACATGAATGCATCCAAGTCGAAATGCTGATCTTGCAGCGCGTGATCAATTTCGTGAGCCATCACCATATCGCCGCCTCCTTGGGCCCAGCCGGCGATGTAAAGCTTCTTCTCGTGCTGGTCGTAGAAACCGGCGATTTGGTTTTGCAACAAATCGACCATGGTCGCAACGTAGTCGGTGCTCTCGGGAATTAGGCCGAGACGCTTAAGTCCAAGCGACTCGGCATCGAGTTCTGCTTCTGTGTATTCGCGATCGAGAATTTTTAGAATTCGAGCGCGAATCTGGGCTTTGCTCATCACGCCTCGGTCGATCGGCTTTTTGATCTTGAGCCCACGCAGCTTTGCGACCTTTTGGGCAATCTGCCCAGCTTTCGCCACAAGCTTCTCGGCAGCCTCCTTCTCGCCCTTGCTATCGGCGCGAGTCGTTCCAAGGAGAGCGAGCGGCACAAGCAGAGTCGCAGCCAGCGCAGATACGCGAAAAAAGCCCATGCACCATTGTACGGGGGCTTGCCCACAGGGCAAGGTGCGCCTGTGAGTGAAGGGCCCATAGATGCGCTGCAGCGCGGATTCGACGGCGACAAGACGACGTTGGTCACAGGCATTAATTTGCCGGCGTTGGCGTATCTAGCTTCGCGCGTTCACAAACGAGATGGCGCGCATGCGACGACCATTATCACCGTGCCTACCGAAGTCGATGCCCGCGCTCTTCACGCGGACCTCGTCGAACACTTACCGTCGCCAGCCAGCGGTGCCGAGTTGCAGGTGCCCGAGGTCTTGCTGGTTCCGGCGCTGGAACTCTCGCCCTACTCCGAGATGTCTAGCGATCGAGTTGCCTTGCGACAGCGCATGGCTGCGCTCTTTCACTTAGCCAGCGGCCACATCGAGGGCTCCCTAATTATTCTTAGTGCTCGCTCGCTTATGCGGCGAGTTATTCCCAAGGCAGAGCTTTTGCACCTCTGCGACGAGATCGAAGTCGACAAAGAAATCGATCGAGATTTACTTACCGAAGCGCTGGTCGCAGCCGGCTACAATCGGGTCACGATCGTCGAGGAGCCTGGGCATTTTGCGGTGCGCGGCGGCGTCGTAGATCTCTTTCCACCCGCCTACCGCTTTCCTGTCCGCATCGAGCTCTTCGGCGACGATGTCGAGTCCATCCGGCACTTCGACACCGAGAACCAACGAACCTTGCGCACGCTCTCTTCGGTGCGCATCCACCCGGTGCGCGAGAGCATCTGCACCCGTGGCTCGGCACTTCGCAACCGTCTTCTCGAAGCGGGCGATCTTGCGCACCACCCATCCAAGGCAACGCGCCACCTTATCGATAGCATTCAAAGCGGCATCGAATTTGTGGGCATCGAGAACCTCATTCCGGCGTTCCACGAAACCCTGGTGCCCCTATCGACCTACTTGCCAAGTGGCCCGCATGTGCGCCAAATCGTCTTTGAGGCGGGCAGCGTCATGCAGCGCGCCTCCGACGAACTTGAGGATGCAGAAACGCGCTTTCGCGACCAACTCGATGGGCATCGCATCGCCTTCGCTCCAAAAGAGCACTACGCAACCATTGAGCAGCTGCGCACGGTGACAAAGCACGAAGAGGGGCGCATCGACTGCCAGATTCTCCACATTCAGGGCGATGCCCGCGCCTACGACTCCCACGTTCACATCGCCGTCGACGACAACGTGGCACTCCGCGGACAACTCGATAGGCTGCGCAAAACCAAGTCCGAGGATTTGGTCGCCCCACTCATCGAGGCCCTGGCTCGATGGAAGGAGCTAGGATTCAGAGTTATTCTAGCGTGCCGCTCCACAAGTCGTCTCGCGCGCCTTAAGGGCCTTCTCGACGAGCGCGAAGTCGAAGTAACGGTCGCAACGGATCGAGGCCTTCACTGGGAACTCGCCGAGCGAAATGGGCCGCCCGCGATGTGCCGCAGCGAGCTTAGCAGCAGTTTTGCCCTGCCCGACCAGCGCATCGCCGTGGTTACCGATGACGATGTCTTTGGAGAGCAGCGCCGAAGCACGCAACGGCAAAAGCGCGCCGCACAGCGCGCACGCGAAGCACTAAAAGGCGGTGTCTCAGACTTCTCCCAACTGCGCGAGGACGACTTTCTCGTGCACACTGTGCACGGGGTCGGCCAGTACCGAGGCCTTAAGAAGCTTCCTATCCAAGGGGTGCCAACCGATTTCCTCCTTCTCGAGTACAACGGCGGAAATCTCTATCTGCCGGTTGTGCGCATCGGTGAGGTGCAGCGCTACGTCGGCGCCGAAGGGCTCTCGCCAAGGCTCGACAAGCTTGGCGGCCAGAGTTTCAGCAAGACCAAGAAGTCGGTTTCACAGAAAGTCCACGCACTGGCAGAAGAGCTGCTTCAGCTCTATGCGCAGCGCGCAGCACTGCCCGGGCACGCCTTTCCAAAGCCCGACAGCATGTTTCACGAGTTTGAAGCGACCTTTGAATTTGAGGAGACGCCTGATCAGCAAAAGGCCATTGACGATATCGAAGCGGATATGGGCGAACCTCGGCCCATGGATAGGCTTGTCTGTGGCGACGTTGGCTATGGCAAGACCGAGGTTGCACTACGAGCTGTTCTTAGGTCGGTCTTTGGGGGCAAGCAGGTCGCATTCTTGGCTCCAACCACCGTTCTCGTCGAGCAGCACTACCAGACCATGCTCAAGCGGTTTGCCGGCTGGCCCATTCGCATCGCCAGGCTCTCGCGCTTTCAAAACAAGCGCCAGCAAACCGAGACCATCAAAGAGCTTGCCACAGGGCAAATCGATGCAGTCGTCGGCACCCACCGACTGCTCTCCGCCGATGTTCGCTTTAAGGACCTAGGCCTACTTGTCATCGACGAAGAGCAGCGCTTTGGTGTCACGCACAAAGAGCGCTTTAAAAAGATGCGCGCCTCGATCGAGGTTCTAACGCTTACCGCGACGCCAATCCCACGAACCCTGCACCTCGCCATGACCGGCCTGCGCGACTTGAGCATCATCGCGACTCCCCCTGCCGATCGCCGCGCCATTCGCACCTTTGTCGCTCGCAGCGAAGATGGGGTCCTAAAAGAGGCCATTCGCAAAGAACTGGATCGCAAAGGCCAGGTCTTCTTTATCTCGCCGCGAATTGATACCCCAGTAAGTGGTGGTGAGCGCAGCTTGGAAGAGTGGGCCGCTCATCTTGGCCAGCTGGTTCCAACCGCAAAGATCGCCATGGCTCACGGCCAAATGCCGGCAGACAAACTCGAGAAGATCATGGTCGGCTTTGTCGAGGGCAAGTACGACGTTCTAGTCGCAACCACCATTGTCGAAGCGGGCCTCGACATCCCGCGGGCCAATACCATGTTCGTCGACCGCGCCGATCGCTTTGGCCTTAGCCAGCTGTACCAACTTCGCGGTCGCATTGGCCGTTCTAAAGAACGGGCGTATTGCTACCTGATGGTGCCATCACCAGAAAAACTCTCAGACGACGCTCGCAAGCGTCTCGAAACTCTTCAGCACTATACCGACCTGGGTGCGGGGTTCTCGATCGCCAGCCAAGACTTAGAGATTCGCGGCGCTGGCGACTTGCTCGGGGCCAAGCAAAGCGGATCGATCGCTGCAATCGGCTTTGACGCCTATACGCAAATGCTTGAGGAAGCCGTGGCCGAGCTGCGGGGTGAGCCGGTCTACAGCGAGCGCGACCCAGAACTAAACGTCGACATCCCAGGGTTTATCCCCGACGACTACGTTCCCGATACCGGCCAACGGCTCGCGCTGTACAAGCGGCTCGCATCCGCTGCCGACGCCGAGGAAGTTCGCGAGATCCTCGACGAGATTATCGATTGCTACGGCCCGATGCCTGGCGAAGTCGGAACCCTTGGCGAGCTGATGGTGATCAAGAGCCACGCGCGCAAACTCCGTGCCCTTAGCCTCGAACTCGGCCCAGTGCGGCTGGTCCTTGCTCTGGGCGACGACACTCCGCTTGACCCGGCCCAGGTCATGGCGCTCATTAAGGCACAGCCTGGGCGCTACAAATTGACCCCAGATATGCGCCTGGTTCGGCAGTTTTCCCAGGCAGAACGCGAGCAGCCGGTTATCGCCGCCAAGGCCTCCTTGATGGAGCTTCTCGCCTGTGCTACCCCAATGGCTACAGGAGTTTAGCTATGTCTCACAGCCAATATCCATCAAACCGCTTCGCTCGAAACCACCTTGCCAAAGCAGTCTTTGCTACAGCTCTGGCCGGAGCGCTTGCCCTCGGCTGCAGCAAGTCCGAACCAAAGGGCGGAGACAAGGCCGCGATTGCAACAGCAACTGCAACTGGTGCTGCGCAAACCTCTGCCGAACTCGGCACCGTGCTCGCGACCATCGACGGCGTCGACATTACGATTGGCGAGTTTCAAGACCGCATCAACAAGCAGTCTCCGTACATTCGCGCTCGCTACACCTCGAACGAGCAAAAGCGCGAGTTTCTCGACAACCTTGTTCGCTTTGAAGTTCTCGCACAGCAGGCAAAGAACGAGGGCTTTGATAAAGACGTCGACGTCGTGCGCACGATGAAGCAGGTCATGATTCAGAAGCTGATGAAGGCGCGCTTCGAGGAGGGCATTAGCCCTGACGATGTTACTGATGAGGCGATGCAGGCGTACTACGATGCCAACTCGGCTGAGTTTAACAAACCAGAAGAACTCCGAGTTTCGGCGATTGTGTTGTCGAAGAAGGCCGATGCTGATGCCGTCGCAAAAGATGCACTTGGCGAGCGCGGCAAGACAAATCGCGAATTCCGAGAGCTTGTGCTCGCCCACTCCACCGACGAAGAAAGCAAGAAACGCGGCGGCGACCTTCGCTACTTCTCTCGCGAGACAAGCGATGTTCCAAAGGAAGTTGTCGAAGCGGCCTTTGGCCTAAGCAAGACTGGCGATGTGGCGGGTCCAATCGCGACATCCGATGGAGCGTTCTACATCATCAAGCAAACCGGCCATCGCAAGGCGGTGGGCAAGACCTTCGACGAAGTGAAGCGCCAGTTGCAAAATCGCCTCTACCGCGACATGCGCACCAAAGCCCAAAAAGATTTTGTTAACGAGCTAAAGGCCAAAGCCAAAATCGAGATTTTTGACGACAAGCTCGGCGAGGTCCAAGTGGATACCAGTGCACCCGCGGCGGGTGATGCACACGGTGGTCACGGAGCTCATGGAGGCATGCCGCAGATGAGTGGCCACCCGCCACAGGGCAAACCTAGCCAAACAGCGCCCAGCCAAACAGCGCCTAGCCAAACAGCGCCCAGCCAAACAGCGCCCAGCCAAACTGCGCCCAGCCAAACAGCGCCTAGCCAGGCAACCCCGGAGTCTCACTGATGGTCAAACGAACAATGCGCCCAGCTTCCCTCTTTCGCGGCATCGCTCTAGCACTTCCCCTGCTTATCGCAGCGTCGGCCAGCGCTCAGCCAACCGTGCGAGATCAAAGGACGCCTAAGCCCGGCGCCCTTGCAAGTGACAAAGATGGGGCCCGCCCGATGATCGTCGACCGGGTTGTCGCAACCGTCAACGATGAGATCATTCTTCACAGCGAATTGATGATGCGCGTCGCTCCTTTGGCGTTCGAACTCAACAAAGTGACCGATCTAAAAGAGCGCGCTCGGCGCCAAAACAAGCTCGGCTCTCAGGTTCTGGACGAGATGATCAACGAGGAGTTGGTTAGCCAAGCTGCATCTACCGCAAAGCTCGAGGTTGGCGCAAAAGAAGTTGAAGCTGCCATCACGGATCTCAAGCGCCAAAACAAGCTCGATGACGAGCAACTAAAAGAAGCACTGCGCATGCAGGGCTACAGCATGTCGTCGTATCGCAAAGACGTTCGAAGCCAGATCGTTCGCATGCGCGCTGTGAATACGCTTGTGCGCCCAAAGGTCTCGATTAGCGATGACGACGTACGGGCCAAGTACGATGCAAATGCACGACGCTCGGCGCAAGTTAGCGAAGTGCACCTGCAACACATTCTAGTCGCCGTTGCGCCCGATGCGGACGAAGCCGCAAAGAGCGCGGCTCGCGATAAAGCCGCCGACATCATTAGCCGCGCTCGCGCTGGTGAGGAGTTTGCAAAACTCGCCGGGACCTATTCCGATGATCCTGCCACCAAGAACACCGGTGGTGATTTGGGTTGGATCGAACGCGGAACAATCGCAACCGAGTGGGAAGTGATCGTCTTTGCAATGAACAAGGATGAGACGCGCGGTCCGGTGAACGGCCCCCGCGGTTTGCACGTTTTTCACGTATCCGAGATCAAAGATAGCAAGCAAGAAGAGTACGAGGCTGTAAAGGAAAAGCTTCGCAATGAGCTCTACCGGGTTGAACTCGACAAGCAAACTCGCCTTTGGGTCGACGACCTGCGCAAAAAAGCGCACTTCGAAACTAAGCTCTAAGCGCGCAACGCCATGGGGTGGGCAGGCTGCGGCGCCCCCCTTGGCGTGCTAGCACCTCTGCGGCATCGATCGCACTGCCGAATTCGCAAGGAAGGCCCTTCCTTACCCCGGATCCGTGCCTACAATAGTGCTCACGAGAAACAACGCTGGCACGGACGCGTGCTGGTATTGATACAAAGGCTGATTCCTTGATCGAACACCGCAGTACTACCCGCCATCCTGTCAGCATCGACACCACCGTAACGTTCCAGGAAACCCAGAGTGGACAGACGATCGTGAATCTGTCTCTCGGGGGTGCTCTCCTCACCTTTGGTGAGCGACTGCCACTTGGAACGCGACTTGACCTCGTCTTTCGCCTGCCTGCTTCCGATGCCGAAATCACGGTTGGAGCCGTAGTGCGGTGGGCTGCCGAAGACTCTATTGGTGTTCAGTTCGACGGGCTCAGAGCTCGCGAAGTATGGTCCCTCAACGAGTATTTCAAACAATTCGACGAGTAAGAACTCTTCCGATTGCCCTGTTCGCATTCGCGGCAGTCTCTATCCTGGTTTCGGGGTCGGCTGCAGCGCAGATCGATCCGGTTGTACCCAGCGAATCGGATGGCGAACCTGCCACCGCAATCTTCGGTACCACCGATGTTGTCCTCCTTGACCTGCGCCCTGGCGACGATGCTCTTCGCGCACCCAGTCGCGAAGCGTTTCGAGAAGCGTTGGGCGAGCATGGCGAGCTGCGACTGCCCGGCCGTCTAGAGCTAAGGCGTGTACTGGCCCGCACTCCGCACTCCGCAATTCTCGAACAAGGCAAGGTGGCTCTCGCAACTGTTGCCCTCGCCTACGGTGCCCTCGACTGTCCCGGCACCTTCAGTCGCTCCAACCAAGCCATCCTCGATCTTGCGGCTGCCAGTGCAAGTGGCATCGATGCCTCGCTCGAACTGCGCCAGGCCTACCTCTACCGATTTCTGTGTGCCCACCGAGGGGGCGACGTGGACAAGGCCATGGCTGCAGCGAGCATGCTCCGAACTCTGGCAGCTGGTGTGAGTGCCGATGGGCGCCCAAAGGAAATCAGCGAGGCAACTTGGCAAACCTATCCAGCCATCGACGCGCAAAGCAACCAAGGGCAAGTGGTCGTCTCGTTTGAGAGCGAGCCATCGGGCGCTGCAATTTGGATCGACTTTGAAGAACGCGGGACCACACCAGAGAAACTCTTCTTAGCCACGGGCGAACACATTGTCGCCTTGGGTTCGGCACAGGGTGCAGTGTCCCAGCGCATCACCGTGACGGATGCGCAGACCATCAAACTACCGTTGCACGCAAGTGCTCACGAGTGGAAGGCAATTGCCGAATCCGTCGAAACCCTGCGCGTAGCCAAGCCCGCGGCTCGCAACATCGAGATGCGAAATCTCATGGCCGCTCTCGAGGCGCAAGTTGCTTTTGTCATGGAAGACCCTGGCAGGGTTTCAGTTTGGGTCTTGCCTCTTGGAGAATCAGCCCCACATCATATTGGTCACGCACCGAATGCTTCCATTGCCGGTAGCATCGCCTTGCAAGCGCTTCGCGACAGTGCACAAGCCCCAGGCTTGGATTCAACGATGCCCCTTCTTCGAGAACACGATGACACCAACGTTCGTAAAAGCAGCAATCGCCGCTGGTGGGTCTATGGAGTTGTTCTTGGCGCGGCCGCTGTGGGCGCCGGCTTTATCATTGCGCAAGACTTAACAGACGATCGCCAGCGCATTGAGGTGGCCTTTCCGTGAGAGCTCGCAAGCGCATTGTGCTTCCAAAGTCGCTCCTTCGATGGATTCGCTTCTTGGCCCTGCCTATCGTCCTGCTACTTAGTGCGACGCCAAGCTTCGCCGAATCAACAATCGGCAGGCCGGCAGCGGCGGCAACAGAAAACTCTGCGGCGCTCCGCCAAACCGCGCTCCGCCAAACCCTTGCCCAAACCAAGGTAGCGCTCCCGATCGTCGTTGAGCGCACGAATCTTGTCGTGCGAGCCGAGGCAGGAATGGAAAAACTCGCACGCGAGGTCGCAGATGCCTCACCCAAGTTTCTCCAAGAGATTCGCAGCGACTTGCCCAACCTCGAGGTTCCTAAGCACATCGAGATTCGCCTTGTGCACAAATCTTCTTCTCTCCCTGGGGTTGCACCGCCCGGCCACGGAGCACCAAGTTGGGCCTCGGGTGTCGCCTACTCAAAGTTCGGTGTCGTCTCGATCGCCCACGCAAGTGGCACCGAGATAAACAATGTTCTATCGGTCACCGCGCACGAACTCTCGCACTTGGCACTTGGCGCTGCGCTCCACGACCGTGCCCCGCGCTGGCTTAACGAGGGATTTGCCTACCTGCACTCCTCAGACTTTTCGGTCGCCCGCATGCAAGTTCTTACCGGCATGGCGTGGAGCGGCAACACGATTCCCCTCGCAAACTTGGATAGCAGCTTTCCCGCTGCCGAAATCGAAGTGCACAAAGCCTATGCGCAGAGCTACGACTTTGTCGCATTCCTCGCCAGACGCGGCCGTTACGTCGACAAAGAAGACGAGGGCGATCGCTGGCCATTTCGCAATTTCCTAGCCCATATTTCCGATGGCAAATCCACCGACGAAGCCGCTCGCAAGGCCTTTGGCGTGAGCCTCAACCAGCTCTATGGCGAGTGGTACGAAGACCTTCGAGGCCGATATATGATGGTTCCCGCCAGCCTCTTTGGGCTCTTTGTATGGAGCTTTGCGGCCCTCTTACTCGTTATCGGCTACATAAAAAAGACTCGACGGGCAAAGCGAATTCTGGCGATTTGGGAGGCTGAAGAGCGGGCCCGGAGTGAGGCCTTGGTAACGCTCCCTCTCGCAAGCTCGCTCGTGACGTCGCAGATCGCGCCCTAGGCTAGAGCGAGCGCTAAGGGTTCGGCCGCATGTGGCCGATTTGCCTAGGCAGAGACCATGACTCTGACGATCGCACCCTATGTGCTCGCATGCGCAGCCTGCATTGCTTGTCTCATCTATCGAAGGCGCGCTTCCGCATTGCGGACCCAACTCATCACGACGCGAATCGCCAGCGAAGAGCGTGCGGCACAAGACCGCATGGAGATTGAACTTGCGCAGGACTTTGATACTGCGCTCGAGCGTGTCTCAGAAGAATCCCAATTGGCCCTTGAGAGCGCCATCGAGGCTCTGCATTCTCGTCACAGTGAAGTGCGGCGCTGGACCGACTCGCTCCCCGATGCGGTCCTAGTCCACCGCCGTGGCGCCATCGTATTCTCCAATGATCCAGCACAAGAACTTTTTGCCTCGTCGGAAGAAGACTTGCGAGGCACCAGCATCGACACTTGGCTAAGCCCGGTTCCAGAAAGCGAGCGAACCTCGCTTGGGCATGACGAAGAGCGAATCGCTACGCACAATGGAGTCACGCGAATCGTAAGCATTGCCGAGATTCCCGTCGACTTTGAAGGTTCGGCAGCAACGCTCATGCTCCTGCGAGACCTCACGACGCATCGGCGCGTTGAAAAACAACTACGCCTTGCCGATCGCATGACGAGTCTGGGTAGCCTGGTGGCGGGTATTGCCCACGAACTCAACAACCCAATGAGCTACGTGCTCGCAAATCTCGAGATGCTTGCTGACGAAATAGCCGACTTGCAGTTGGCGCCCGAACGCGCCAAAGAGATGAATGAAATGCTCTCGGAATCGAGAGATGGCTGCATGCGGATAAGTTCCACAGTCAGCGAGCTTCAGAGATTTTCGCGTCCACCGCCATTTGGAAATAGCGGTAGCCTTAGCCAGATTATTGGAAGTGCCTGCTCGATCACCGGCTCGACAATTCGCACCCACGCAGAGCTTAGAGTTTCTATTGACGAAGATGCGGTGCTGGCCTGCGGTGCCGACCAACTCACCCACGTGGTCGTGAACCTGCTGCTCAACGCCGCCGAGTCCATCACCACACAGGCCAAGAGCAAGGCCTCGCAGATTGTAGACCTCCGGGCCTATCGCGAGCCGGCCGATGGCGGCGACCTTATTATCGAGGTTTCCGATACCGGCCCAGGCATTGCCGAACACCTGCAAGAACGCATCTTTGACCCGTTTTACAGCACTCGCCACACTGGCAAGGCAACAGGTCTGGGTCTCCCGATTTGCTACAGCATGGTGGCTGCTATGGGGGGCGACTTGGAAGTTCAGAGCAAAGAAGGCTGCGGAGCCATCATGCGCGTGCGGCTTCCTTCCGACCTTGGCGTGATTGCCAATCCAAGCTAGCCTAGCAAGATGCCCAAGCCAAAGACCCGAAACGCTCTGCTCGTCGCTCTCGCTCTTGTTCTCGCCGCTTGGTGGTTTTGGCCAAGCCCGGAAGAGGCAAATGACAATGGCGGTAACTTCGATGTACTCGCCAATCGGATCTGGATCGACCACATCCCAACCAACGAGCGCGACAAGATTAGCGTCTTTATTCTCTTCGACGATCCGACGTTTGGCGGCTTCTCAACGAGCAGTGCGTTTGAAGGCGACTGGACGGCCTTTGAATGGTCCCTCGACAAAGGGCTCAAGATTCACATGCTTCAAGCAGATAAGAAGCATCACCTTAAACCAAAGATTGCCAGCGGTGCCGCCTGCGCCCCCTTCGATCACTGCCTAACGCTTAAAGGTGCGCCGCGTGGACCAAAGAAGTACGGCAGCATGGAAGACTGGGTTGTAAACGGGCAAGCCCAGTTTGACGTTCGCGAAACCATCGCAGCACTGCTCGCCGAAGCGAACTAAGAACGTGTCATCGGCGCCGGCGTCTTAGACACCAGCGCCGAATGCAGCAGCCCCGACGCCGCTACAAGTGCGGCGTTTCTTCGACGTAGAGGAAGTCGGCTGGGGGCACCATCGCATAGCCCTCTTCGCTCACGCTAATAAGCTCGTTAGCATCGTCGCCCAAGAGACGGCGGATGCGCATGATGTTTGTGAAGAGCGCCGCATCGTGGCGCAGTGGGTGGTACTCCACTTGCCAAACCTTCTCGACGATGTCCTCTTTTGAGAAGACATGTCCAGGAGCGCCAGCGAAGAGAAAGAGCAGGCGCTTGAGAAGGCTACGGCGGCGAAGGTCTGCAGTGGTCTCGCCTTTGCGAACGATGACCTGACGAACCGCATCCACCGATAGGCTGCGCTCGTTCATGCCCAAAAGCTCGGGGCTTGCCGACGTTACAAAGCTCTCGGCGCCGCAGGCACCCACACAACGGAATGGGCGCGCTGCACTAAATCCAAGATCGGAGAGCATCGCATCGGCAGCCGCCCTTGCCCAGCGACTTGCAGTGGCAGCGCAGGCATTCGGACGTGTCTCGCCAAAGTCGCTGCCGTCGGCGGAAATGACTTCTAATGCCTGTACAGCGACCAGGAGAAGGGTTGGAGAAACCGCCTCGCTGGCCAGTGTTCGGGCGTCGCGAGCGTAGGTCGCTGCGTCGCGAACGTTTCCTTGATCGCGAGCGAGACCAGAGAGCACAAGGAGTGACTGAATTTGCGCCTCTGTGCACGCACTTTTTTGTGCCTCGCGAGCAGCACGGGTCGCAGCTTCGCTTGCTGCAGTGCGCTGTCCTCGGGAAAGTTCTAAGCGGGCAACTAAGGCGAGTGAGAGCGAGAGTACTCGCCCGTAGCCAAGCCTATCGGCCTGCACCGAAGCGCGACGTGCAGCGGAAAGTGCTGCTGCAGCATTGCCTCGCGCAAGCGCCAAGCGCGCAGCTTCGAGGTCCGACTCGGCCTCCTCGGTGGTAGCAACTCCAGTCCATGCATCAACTTCTCGCCGAATTGCGGCCAGACGCCCTGCATCTTCATCGGAGAGAACCGAGAGATCAATTTCATTGACGAGCTCGGCGACGAGTTCGATGCGCAGCTCGATGAGCCCAACATGTGCGTTGATGACATCGGCTTGGGCCACGAAATGACGCAGCCCATAGCGACGTGCTGTTGCACCGACTGCGGCGGCAATTTCCGCAGCATTGCCAAGCTCGCCAATCGCGACCAGGCTTCGAGCGAGTTCCAGGTCGGCCCGAAGGGCGCCGATTTCGTCGCCACGCTGTCGTGCTGCAGCGACCACTTGCCTAAGAGTTTCACCAGCGGCATTTGCATTGCCAACCGAGCACTCGACAAGAGACGAGCAGCGAGCGAGTTCATCTCGAAGCGGTACACAGTCCACTTCTCTCACCGCAAGCTCGGCCTGTTCTTGAAGTTGGCGCGCCTCTCGAAAGCGCCGCTCGTCGACAAGATTGCGTACGCGGGCAACTTCGACACGTGCAGCCAGCTCGCCATCATCGGCGCCGGTTGCCGCACGAGCGAGCGCAGCGCGAGCACCGCTAAGGTTTCCGCGATGCGATTCGAGTTGCGCGAACGCGAGGTGCAGTGCAGCTCGCCCCGCACCACTAAGCTGTTCGCGCTCGGCAAACGCATTTGCCAGGCATGCCTCGGCCTTGTCCGCGTTGCCACAGGCAATCTCAAGCTCGGCAAGCGTTGCGGCGGCCTGCGCTCGCGAATCGGCCGATGTCTCGGCTCCAGAGGCAAGCACGTCTTCAAGCAAGCTTCGCGCAGACGCGAGTGCTCCGGTTCGGAACTGCAAGAAGGCTCGCGTCGGCGCGTCTAGCTCGCAACTGAGTTCGGCGGCATCGGCAAAGCGGCCGTGGCGAATCGCGATTTGCGCTTCTACCCGGCTAAGGCGTTTGCTCGTTACACCAAGCGCCTGCAAGGTTTTGATCTGTGCAAGCAATTCGCCGCCCGCACCGCGCGCCAATGCTTCGCGTGCACATGCAACAAGCTCATCACCAGCAGCCTCGTAGTCGCCGGCGGCGATGAGATGCATGATGATTTCGCGCGTTCGATCGACTGGATCCATAAGGGCAATCGCCCCATCATCGCCGGCGGTCCACGCAGGTCGCATCGGGCCATTACCGCGCCCAAGACCGCGCAAGACGACAGCGGTGCGGCGTTCCAATGCCGAGCGACGCTCTGGATTCATCAGAGCCAAGACTTGATCGCGCACAACATCGTGAACGGCAAAGCGTCCCGACTCAAGCGGATCGATTAGCTGGCGCGAGACCAAGTCGATAAGCGCATCTTCGGGGCTCGCTTCTTCAAGCACCGCTCCGATGGCGGCTGGCGCTGAAGGGAGCTTTACAATGCAGACAGCTTCCAAAGCAGCGCGCGCATGGTCGTCCAAGGCTTCGAGCTCCCAGGCATTCTCATCGTAGCGGCTGCGAGCATACTCACGGCGCATCGCAAGTGGCATGCCGCGAGTCTTTGCCACAGCAGAGTCACAGGCTTCGTGTGCTGTTGGACCATAGAGTTCTTCTAAGTGCGACCAAAGAACTCGTGCACTGGTTTCGTCCAATCCTTCGAGCGTAAGCGAGAACTGTCTCGCATCGCTGCGCGGAAGCGGCAGGATGTCGCGAGTAAGAAGTAAGAGTCGCCCGGCACCGGGTCTATCGGCAACGCTGCGCACCAAGCGAACAACATCGACTTGTGGCAGGTGATGAACGTCATCGACGATGATAAGGCAAGGCTCACTTGCAAGGACGCTATCGAGCGAACCCGGCATGCGATCCATCGCGCGCTCGCAGCGAGCAGCGACGGCAATCCCCAGGTCACCCGGCGCACATGCGACGCGGGTGACCTGGAGCGAGTTCTCAATACGCTTGGCAAGTTCTCCAGCGAGTCTGGTCTTGCCCGAACCGACTGCACCATTGACCACAAGGAGGGGGGATCCGGTCAGGGCATCGATTAGTTCGCTCAGTTCTCGGCTCCGGCCCACAAATGGGGGGGGAGTAGCCAGGCCGAGACGGGCGAGTGCGGGCGAGGGGGAAGACGTCTTGGAGATTCTGCGTCGCAAGTGAGTACCTCGTGCTTTGGGGACGGGGCTACGGCATCAGTGCCAGCCCATATGACGTGAGGTACATCGCAAGCTTCGTTCCAAATCGCATTCATCCTGTGCGACCGATCTCAATTCACTAACAAGTTGAAATCTCTCGGTTCTCCCGAGGGCCAAGGTGCGACCTGGACTCTCACTCCCTGCATTTGCGGCGCAGTGAGGCGCGAGGGCATCGATGCCTCAACGTCTCAGTGAGGTCTGGACACGCCCGCTGGAGCGCCAACCTGCGAGCGGCAACGCTCCTGAGCAAGCGGCAACGCGGGCGAGCTACGACTTTTTCGATTCGCGATTGGCGAGGCTCTCGGCCACGCGTCGGCTTTGCGATTGCTTCAGCCGGTCGCGAAGCTTGTAGCGAAGAATGACGCCCGCTGGGCCTTTGGGCAGCTCGTCTACAAATTCGATCCATCGCGGATACTTGTAGGGCGCAAGCTCGTTCTTCACGTACTTGCGAAGCTCGGCTTCGAGCGCATCGCCTGGTTCTTGGCCGATGTTGGGAACGATAAAGGCGAAGGGCTTGATGAGCCCATCTTCGTCATCGGCGCCAATGACGGCGCACTCCCAAACCGCTTCGTTCGCTAAAAGTGCTTGCTCGACTTCGGCTGGCGTGACCCATTTGCCGCCAACTTTGAAAAGATGATCGGAACGGCCGCAGTGATAATAGTTCTTATTTGCATCGACCATGAAGCGGTCGAGCGTTGTGAACCAGCCATCCTCGGTGAGCGTTGCATCGCTGCCCCAGTAGGTGTCGATAATGTTGGCTCCGCGAAGCTGAAGAGTCCCAATTTCGTCTTCGCCAACGGTCTTGCCTTCGTCGTCGACAATGCGAACTTCGATGCCGCTAAGAACCTGGCCACAGTTTCCGGGCCGCTTGCCTTTGGCGGCGCCAGCAATCACAAATTGAAATGCCTCGGTGAGGCCATAGCCAACGGCAACGTTGCTTCCCAAGACGCCGCGCACCATGGCGATGACTTTGGGAGGCATGCCCTCGGCGCCGGCAATGCACCAGCGCAGCTCGGATAGGCTTTTCGTATTTCCGGTGCGAGATGCGTCTCGTGCAAGCTGGCCGTAGAGCGAAGGCGTTGCGGAAAAGACGGTTGGCTCGAAACTCTTGATTGCATCAAAGACCTGCGCACTGTGCGCCTGCCCTGGCATTAAGAGGGTTTCGGCACCGGCAAGCAAAGGAAAGAGCAAGCCGGTTCCCAAGCCATACGCCGTCGAAAGCCGCACGGTTGAGAAGACTCGGTCGGTCTCGCAAAGGCCGAGAAACCCCTTGGCAAAAGAGGCGAATGCCCGCGACGGAGTTTGGTGCGGATGCAGAACACCGCGAAGGCCGTCTTCGGTGGTTTCGGTGGAGGCACCAGCCGAGTAGAGAAGAATCGCAGGCTCTTCGCCGCCCACAAACGTCGCAGGCGCATAGGGCTTTGCCGCCGCCTCAAGAAAACTGGCAAAGCCGTGCTCATCTTGCTCGGCGCCAATCGTTACAAGGTGCTTTAGCGACTCGAGCTCTGCAGAGATTTCGTCGGCATTGGCTCGCAAATCTGCGTGCACAAGGACCACCGTCGCCTCGGCATTGTTTAGTCGATTGCGCAGCTCGTTTGCAGCGCTGAGCTCACTTACCGGGAGAGCGATCGCGCCAGCGTACATCGTCGATAAAATCGCTACGGCCGCATCGATGCAATCCGGCGAATACACAGCAACGCGGTCGCCATTGACAACCCCAAGTCCTCGGAGCGCGGCGGCTCCTTTAGCGACCTGCTCTGCCAATTCGCTGTAACGAATTTGCCTCGCGCCTTCACGAAGTGCCACACGCCCTTCCCAGTTGCCCGCCCTCGCCGAAGAGAGGATGCGGCCCACTAGGTTTTCACCCTGCTCTGCCATATTGAAGTTGCTATCGTAACTTGCGCCCACCATGTCGGCAAGAAGCCTGCGCAAGTGCCCGGTCCTAAGCATTCATTTGCCGCCTTCGAACGCGTAGGATCCCGGCCCTAATGCGGATCATTTCAGGATTTGCCGGAGGGCGACGGCTGCGAGCGCCAACCGGCAACAAGACACGGCCAACCTCCGACCGAGTTCGCGAGGCGCTCTTTAGTATTTTAGGTACACCACCCGAGGCGTGTCGTGTGCTCGATTTATTCGCAGGCAGTGGTGGCCTTGGGCTCGAAGCGCTCTCGCGCGGCGCTGCTCGCGCTGTCTTTGTGGACCAAGACAAAGATGCCGGGCTGGTGCTTCGTCACAACATCAAAGAAGTTGGTGTCGGTGATACGAGCGAGATTCATCAAACTGAAGCGCTGCGCGCGTTAAGCAAATTTGAGCGCGCAGGCCGATCGTTCCACTGGATTTTTATCGACCCACCGTATGCCACTGACTTGGCCGAGCAAGCACTGGAAGCAATTGGCAACAGTACCTTGCTCTGCGATGCCGAAGAGGAAGGCGTTGTTGTTGTTGAACACGACAAGCGAAGTGCCCCTGGAGACGCGTATGGTTGTCTGATAAAAACGGATACACGGCGTTACGGCGACACCAGTGTGTCGTTCTACGAGAGGAAGTCTGCATGAGTCTGGCTGTCTACCCGGGAACCTTTGATCCCATAACCAACGGCCACGTAGATATCTTGCTGCGGAGCCTGGCGCTCTTTGACAAGGTCATCGTCGCCATTGCAACCAACCCAAACAAGACGCCGCTCTTTGCGCTGGAAGAGCGCATCGAGTTCATTCGCGAAGCGCTTGGTGATAATAGTTCGCAGGTCGAGTTTGATCACAACGAAGGCTTGCTCGTCGACTACTGTCAAAAGCGCGGGGCCACAACGATTGTCCGTGGCCTTAGAGCGCTCGCCGACTTTGAGTACGAGTTTCAGCTTGCGCACATGAACCGGCGTCTCGCTCCAGGTATCGATACCGTCTTCTTCATGACCGATGAGCGCAATCACTATGTGAGTTCGTCGCTTGTAAAAGAAGTTGCCAGTTTTGGCGGTGACGTCTCAGGACTTGTCCCCACTGCCGTCGCCGAAGCGCTCCGCAAAACCTACGAAGGAAAGAAGTAACGCTATGAGTATTCGTCTAGCAAGCAGGCTTGACCGAGTGAAACCCTCGATCACCTTGGCCGTAACCCAAAAGGCCGCAGACATGCGTGCAAAGGGTGTCGACATCATTTCCTTTGGAGCGGGCGAGCCCGACTTTGATACTCCAGACCACATTAAAGACGCAGCCATCGAAGGCCTTAAACACGGTGCTAGCAAGTATCCTGCGGTGGGTGGCATTCCAAAGCTTCGCGCTGCAATCTGCGCGTCGACCGAGGCGGTTCATGGCTTCGCCGTCACCCCAGACCAAGTTCTCGTAAGCGCGGGCGCCAAGCACAGTCTCTTTAATCTCTTTCTCGCCATGCTCGATCCTGGCGACGAAGTCATCATTCCCGCACCGTACTGGGTCTCGTATCCAGAGATGGTGCGCCTTGCTGGTGCCGAGGCAGTTTGCCTAAAGGCACATCCCGAAAAGGGCTTTGGCCTCGATATGGATGAGCTGCGCGCAGCCATCACCGATAAGACGCGAGCCATTGTTCTCAATTCGCCATCCAATCCAACTGGCGCAATCTACAGCCGAGAGCTGCTTCAGAACATTGCTGATCTCTGTGTCGAGAAGGACATTCTGGTGATCGCCGACGACATCTATCGGCAGCTTGTCTACGGCGATGCCGAGTACGTCTCGATTGCCAGCCTTGGCGACGAAATCGCCAAGCGCACCATTCTTATCGATGGCGTCTCGAAGAGCTATGCCATGACAGGGTGGCGCATTGGCTGGACGGTTGGCCCAAAAGAAATCATCAAGGGCATGACTAAGATCCAAGGGCAGAGCACTTCGGGTGCAAATCACCTTGCGCAAATTGCCGCCACCGAAGCGATTAACGGCCCACAAGAGTGTGTCGCCGAGATGCGCTTAGCCTTTGACGCGCGCCGCAAGCGCATGGTCGAGCTTCTCAATGCGATGGATGGCGTGAGCTGCCAAGAGCCTCATGGAGCCTTTTACGCCTTTCCCGACGTATCGAGCTTCATAGGCAAGAGCAGCCCAGCGGGTGAGAAGATTACCGATGACGTCGCCCTCGCCGGCTACCTCGTCGAGAATGGCGTCGCCCTTGTGCCGGGCTCGGGCTTTGGTTGCGCGGGGTTTGCTCGTCTCTCGTACGCAAGCTCGATGGAAGACATCGAAGCCGGTCTTGGGCGCATGAAGACAGCACTTTCTAAGCTGGCCTAAGCTGCGCCAAGCTCGAGTTAGAATCCCCGCACCACCGTTTGAGTGATGCGGGGTTTTCTATGCCTGCTCTCGGATCAGAAGAACACCTGAACCGTGACCATCGCGTTTAGCGGAGCTCCGGGGGTGAAGTGTACGTCTTCACATCCGACGAAGTTGCCTCCGTCTTCTTCCGCCCGCGTGCCCGAAGGACATGCTCCAGCCGGCGCCGGAGCCGTTGTCGGAGCCTCGCTTTGCACCCGAGAGGTTGATGCAAACTGCGCCTCGCGCCACTGGGTGTTAAGCACGTTGTCTACGGCGAGGGTGACAGCATAGGCCGGCGTTCGGTAGCCCACCGTTGCATCCAGCAAGGTAAAGCCCTCGGCGACCAAGAAGCCATCCTCGGTGAGCGGGCGATCGGAGAGCGTGCGGACGCCAAGGCGACCAAAGAGGCCGTCTTCACGAAGCGCAGAGAGCCCTGCTGTGAGGGTGAGCTTTGGCGCGAGAGGAATGCGGTCTTCGCCTTCGGGTGCATCCACAAACCGCGCTCGGCTCAGCGTCAGGTCGCCATCGGCCGTAAGCCAGTCGAGAACACGAACTCGCGCTTCCACTTCGACGCCAAAGCGCCTGGTTGCACCTCGCGCCTCGGTCACTCCTTCGTCGCCAACCCACACGGTTTCCTGAGAGAGGTCCAAAAGCCACAGGGAACTCGCGAGATCCACCCGCTTCATAAGCGTTGTGCGCGCACCAACTTCGTAGCCGGTTGCCTGGGTGAGCGGAGTGCCAGCATCGGTCTCTCGCACAAGCGCCCGGGCATCGTTGGAGTGAAAGCCAAATCCCGAGTTTAGGTAGACATCAGTAGTTTTCGTAGGAGAAACCACCACCGACATCTTGGGACTCAACTCGGTCGCATATTCTTGCCCCGACTCCTCGCCCAAGTTGTCATTCACATCAAAGGCAAAGCTATCGACGCGCAGGCCAGTGATGGTGCGCAGCCAAGGCGTCCACAAGATGTCTTCTTGAACAAAGGCACCCAAGCGCGCTTGCGAGATTCGAGCATCCACGCGCGCTGCGCCTCGCTCGCGAGCCACCGCATCAAAGAGACCGGTTGCTGCGGTATCCGCGCGAGTTTGAGCCCCGACCGTGGTGAGCAGCGGAAGCGTGCCCAACATGCTTCGAAACCGATAACTGGCCCGAGCCCCGCCGTACCAGCGGTCGTCTTCTTGCTCGATTTGATCCCCAACGTCGGGATTTGCCGAGAAGAAGGTGAAGTTTGAAAAGAGATTAAATCGATAGCGAACCAAATACGCCATCGCATTCACTTCCGCATTCTCGCCTCGGTACCCCTGATAGGTGGCGTAGAGGCTGTGCCGCTGCGACGCGCCACCCTCGGTTGGATCGACCGAGCCAAAGCGATTTAGCCGCCCAGCGCTAACCTCGCGCAAGGGAAGTTGGCCCGAGCCATTCCAATCGGCGCCGTAGCTTGTTGCAGCAATCTTGAGCTGCCCAGATTGGGTGGGCTTTAAGAATTGCGAGTGCGCAGAGAAGCGCCGCAAGCCCTCGCCATTGTCGAATGGGCCGTTGGAGTGATAGGCCTCGGCCGCCACCATGGGCCGCCCGCCCAGAACCTCGCCGCCCTGAAGAATGGCGAGCGCCCGCGCGGTATCAAATTGGCCGCCCGTGATAGAGACAGAAGACTTCTGAGGCGAGTCTACAAGCCGCATATCCACCGAGCCCGCGGTCGCAAAGTCTCCAAGCAGCGCCGAGTACGGCCCCTTGAAGGTGTCTACCGATTGCACAAGTTCGGGAATGATCCAATTGAGATCCGCATAGCCTTGGCCGTGCCCGTGACTCACCATGTTGGCGGGAATGCCGTCGACAGAGAGCGCAATGTCGGTTCCGTGGTCGGCATCAAAGCCGCGCAAGAAGTACTGATTGGCTTTGCCGCCACCAGCGTGTTGATTGACGAAGAGCCCGGGGACAACCCGCAAAATGTCTGCGGGGCGCGGATGCGGCCGCAGTGCAATGTCGCGGTCGCGCACGCTGCGCGATGCCACAGGGATGTAGGCCTTCTCGCCTTGCAAGACGATGACTTCACCACCTTCAGCCGCCGCGAGTTCTTCTTCTGATAATTGTAAGTCGGTGAGTGTTGCCTCACCAGGAGCGTCCTCTGTGTTGTCGTCTGCAAGAACAGGGGCCGAATTGGCCCACGTTACGAGCAGCGCACACAGGGGCAGCCCACTGCGAATGTTTCGCATAGGAATAATCCTCCAGTACGTCGTAAAATTGATGCGCTTAGGGCGCACGTTGGTTTGCGCTAGGAGCGCGCGGTTGATGTTGCTAGCAGCACACCTGGAGGCCCGCGATTGAAGATCGTTGTTGGCCGCGAATCGTGAGGCCACGAGACCGGCTCTTCAAGAAACCAATTGGTGGCAACCAGGGCCGCCGAAGCAATGTGGGGAGGAGGTGGCGCTTGCAGCGTCGCAACACCGTGGTGGGCGATACTATTGCTGCCGTGTTCTGGACCATCGCTGCCCTCGGAGTCTTGCTCCGGCGCGTGCTCATGATCGTCACCATGGTGGTGGTGTGGCGCGAGAAATTCGTGAAACCCAATGTGAAGGTTGGGTCCGAGCTCGAGGCAAAGCACCCACGCGCTGCAGAGAAGTAGCGCGACAATGCGTCGTCTATGCCAACCGCGAGAGTTCAAGACCTGCGCAGTCTACCCAGCTCGCACTCGATTCGGCAGCCAGTAGCCTCCACGAAAACGCGCAAAAGACTCGAAAGCGGCACTCCTGCCGCAGGCATCTGGCATCGGACCGACGGGAATGCCCCCAGTTACCTGGCGTTTCGCAATAGACCGCCCAGCTTAGCACCAAGAGTGCTGTGTTCCCTCGCGCTCGAGCAACTCTTGCATGTTGGCCTCGATCACTCGATACCCAACATTGCCGCGAAGAACCTGACGCCCCTCGTCGAAGGTCAAGGTAGGGCTTACTTTGATTCCTTGATCCCCTGCAACGCGCAGGTCGCTCGAAAGCGCCGCCGCCGCAAGACCACTACCTAGGTGTTTTTCTATTTCGAAACGAGATAGTCCCAGTTCCTCTGCAAGCCCCATTTGCAATTCTCGCGTACTGATATCCAATGCGTGCACGAAGAACGATTCTCGCATGGCCCATGCCGCTCGCTCCAGAGCTTGAACTCCTCCTGCTTCGAAAACCGCGTGCAAAAAGATGTGGCAGCTCATTGAGGATGTCGGAACGTTTCGCGTCCAAATCTCTGGGTGTACCTGGACATGCTCAAAGCGCTCGGCAACCTCAAGCACATGCTTCCCATATGCAGCCAGCCCACCGCGTTCCCGCCAACGCTCGGTGATTCGGCCCGGCACGTCGCCGAAGACATCGACAAAGTGATAATGCATCACGATCTCGCTTCCGTGATTGCGGCAAAGCTCGTCGATACGCACCTGTCCTACGTAGGCCCAGACACAGAGGACATCAGAGAAATGCTGAACAGCGATTCGTTCCATACGTACCAGTCCGCTTAATTTGGTGAAAATCTAGGATAGAAACCCGGGAGAAAACTCTAGAGCACGAGGATACGTCGAGCTCACTCAAGGGACCAATTCGCATCGCGCTAGCTCCTGGGGAGATACTCTTGCGCCTGCCAGGCAAGGAACTTGCAAGTAGAGGCGAACTACGAGCACATCTCGTTTGGGAAGGACAGTAACCTCGCTCATGGGTTTGTGCTCTGCAGGGCTCGTTCCAAACTCGGAACTCCCAAGCGATAGTGATACCCTAGACCTCGCGTAAACCTTGCAAACCACACCGGCGAGTCCGCACACGTTGCACGATGCCAGACAAGCCGCTAACTCAAGACTTCCACGTGAACAAACTCCTTCTACTCCTCATTGCTCTCCTGCTTGTTGCCAGTTGCAAGGACAAGCCTGCAAAGCCCGTTCTCCCGGATGACGCAGCACCGGTCGCAGTGGTCATGGACGCTCGTCCTGTGAAGATGACGCAGCACAAAGAGCGGCCTCAGCACTTTGCCTTCCTCACCGCCGCAAAAGACTCGCTGCTTTTCTCCGACATCAAGGGTGCGGGCGAATCCCTAAGCTGGGTGGCGAATCCCGACGAAGAGACTCCTCACCCCGAAGCCTGGAAGACACTCGTCGAAGGTCAAAAAGCCATCGCAGCGGAAGCTGAAGGCAGCGAGAGTGTGCTCCTCCTCTCCACCACTGTCGCAAAGCTTGGGCGAACCTGTGGCGAGTGTCATCAAAAGCTCGACGTCACCCCAAATGTCGCGGTTAAAGAGCCAAAGCATCGAGGGCTCGACTTTAAAGATCATATGGCGGGGCACAAGTGGGCGCTGGACAAGATGTGGGCTGGCCTGGCGACGCCTTCGGAGCAATCGTGGGTCGAAGGTGCCAAGCTCCTCGCTGACGCGCCTACCCATCTGCGCAGTCTCTCCGATTACGGTGACGATGCCGACAAGGCCATGGACCTCGCGATGCAAGTTCACGGTCTCGCTGCCGATGCAACCACCGAAACCGACATGGATGCCCGGGTCGAAATCTTCGGAAAGTTCTTAGCGGCCTGCGCCTATTGTCACGAGTTGCCCGGTTCGGCCCCAAAGAAGCCCCCGACAAACTAGTGTTTGACGCACTACTTACCTGGCTGCATGCCATGGGCGATGCAACCAACTCGCCAGCAGTGCTTGCCATTCTCATGGCCGGTGCCGCGGTCGAATACGTTATTCCGCCCTTCCCTGGCGACTCGATAACTCTGCTTGGCGGCATCTTGATCGGTGCTTTCGGCTGGAGCATTGTCCTGGTCTTTATGGCAGTGATGATTGGCTCGGTTGCGGGAAGTTGCATTGCCTTTGCCTTTGGCCACCAGCTTTTGCGCAGAAACCCCACGATCGCCGTTGGCAATGGCAAGCTCGCAAGAATTGTCAAACAGTTTAAAAAACGAGGCAGTTGGTTTCTCTTAATCAACCGTTTCCTTCCAGGCATTCGCCCCCTCTTCTTTGTGGCAGCGGGGCTTGCCGGCATGCCCACAAAGCGCGTTCTCCTGCTAAGTACCGCCAGTGCTGCACTTTGGAATGCAGCGATTCTCGGAGCCGGAGCAGCGGTTGGTGATAACTTAGAGAAACTAGAAGAACTCTTAGTGCAGTACAGCACGGTGGCTTGGATTGCTCTACTTAGCGTCGCGCTCTTGATGGCGATTCGCGCGCTGCTTGCACGGCGCTCGCGAGAGACCACCGACTAAGCGCCAGCCGCGCATGAATTGCGTCCTCGGGCAGCTGGGCCGCGGAATATTCACGCCTTTACGCGCTCAGAGCCTCTAAACCCATAGTTTTGATGGCATGGCGATTGCTCATTCTGTCGGCATGCCTAACTTCACAGAGCCCGTGAGCATCTTCATGTCGACACCTGTCCACAGCATTGCTCAAACAGCAAATTTGCAAGCCGCGGCCGACGCGATGCACGAGCGAGGCCTCTCGTCGCTTGCTGTACTCGACGAGGCAGGAGCCCTTGCCGGCATTGTCTCTCACACCGACCTTCTGGGAAGCGGGTTGCGCAACGCCGGCACTCGACCTGATGCAGCCTTACTTGAGTCCACGGCCTCGGTAGCGACCGTCATGACACCGGATGTCATCTCTGTCGACATTGAATGCAGCATGGCGGATGCGGCAGCCCGCATGGTTGAAGCACGGGTGCACCGCGTTTTCGTGACCGCTCGAGGAGATATCGCCGGTGTGCTTAGCACATGGGACATCATGGCGGCCGTCGAAGCGGTACGAGTCGCGAAACCGGCCTCCGAATTCATGTCGACTCCGGTCTTCACCGTGCGGGCATCGGAGACCATCGCACTGGCCACAGAGCGACTCGGCAAGGCGCACGTTACAGGCTTGCTCGTTGTCGACGAGTCGGAATGGCCGGTCGGAGTCTTTAGCCAACGCGAAGCGCTGGAATCGGGACACGCCCCACGCTCTGCCACCGTGGAGAGCGCGATGAATGCCGCCGTACTTACCCTGCCGGATCGCACTGCGCTTCACAACGTTGCACGACAAGCACGAGCCATGAACGCGCGCCGCGTTGCGGTCATGAATCGGCATGAACTCGTCGGCATCCTTACCGGCGTCGACTTCGCCAAAGCGATTTGCTAGTGGCGCACGCGCAACATCCCTAGCCCCCGATTGGATACGAAACACCATGAGCAAATTAACAATCTCTGACTACATGACCAAGAGCCCTCATACGATCGGGCAAGAACAAACGCTCACGCGGGCCCACCAGCTCATGCGGCAGTTCTCTGTGCGACACCTACCAGTCTTGCACGGGGGCCAGTTGGTTGGCACGGTCTCACTTCGCGACCTCGACCTAACCGAAGCGCTCCGCGATGTGGATCCTGATGTGGTGATTGTCGAAGAGGCGATGAGTTTGGAGCCCCATGTCGTTGGCCCCAATGCGCCGCTTAAGGAGGTTGTCGGCTACCTAGTCGACCACGGCTATGGGTCGGCGATCGTTAAAGAGGGCAACGAAATCGTCGGCGTGTTTACTGCTGTCGACGGCATGCGATGCTTGCGAGACTTGCTCAACCGCGAGCCTTAACTGCGCGCGGTAGTCGGGCAGCTCGCAACTGCCACTACCGAAAAAGCTTGGCAGTCTCGTCGCCTTGCTCATACCCCGTAGCGACAATCGCCGTGCACTCGTCACTACTCAAATTGTAGTTGGCCGCAGCGTGCTCAACCAGAGTCTCAATGCCCTGTGCATCCTCTGGGCCACGGATAAGGCTCACGAGCAAAACCGCGGGCTCTGGTGCATTTTCATTGTCTGGGGCAGCATGGTGCGTCGTAATCGCGGCGCTTAGCGCCTCGGGAAAGTTCCATTCCTTGCACATCCAACCCGCAACCTCGGCATGGGTCCAGGCAAATCGCTCGCGTTCTTGCCCCGAAATATCCCCATCGCATTCTTGCCACTCAAGAAAGAGATTGGCGTAGGCTTTTTTCTTAGACTCCATCAAAAGCGGAACAGCCATATCTTGAAGAAGGCCAGCGGTATAGCTGGTTGATTGAGTCGTTGGATGCAATTTTGCTGCGAAGCCGCTGGCGATGGACGCCCGCCGAGCAGCTGCTCGCCAAAACTGTGCCATATTAAGATACTCGGATTTTGCAGGCAGGGAGCGTCCTACTGCGACAGAAACTAGGATCGACTCAACTTGGCTCCGCCCGAGGAGAGCAGCAGCCTGAGGCACGCCACTCACCGGATGCTTCATGGCATTCGCTGCCGAATTGACGACTGCAAGCATCGACGTTGAAATCCCAGGGTCGCTCATGATCACTTGGGCAACGCTGTGCAGCGATACTTGATCGTTGCGAAGTAGTTTCATCGCTTTCATCGCGACCGCCGGAAACATCGGCATCTGATAATCCCCCAACGCTTTCTGAAGAGCCTTCTTCGATCCACTGCAGTTTTTCGTTGTCGCTGCTCCCGATTTTTTCTTACTAAAAAACCCCATACCCTAGTCCGCCCTTCGAGCCATCTTGTTGGCAAATATGCTTATGAGCCCGCCAAGCATCATGTATCCTGTGGTGACCTCCAACATGACGAACGCCTGCTGAGAAGCGGTGACCGGCAAGATATCGCCAAAGCCCAGCGTCGTAAGTGTCACCACACTAAAGTAGTACGGCGATAAGATGGTTTCCTGGTCGCCAAACGGCACTCCAATTAGCTTGTAGCCAAGCCCAAAGACCACCGCCAAGACTGCCGTCAATATGCTCCAGCGAAACAAGCTTCGACCGCAGTTGGACGTTAGCCACCACGCTTTGTAGAGCAGTTCATTAAACGGACTCTGGTTTCGAAACTCGTCGAGATAATTTTGATCGGCCACAAACCGGCGCATTGCGTACGCGCCGCAGAAATCAACATTCATGATGTCGGTGCCAATCCATGATGCGCTTTGGTAGCCCTTCATTTTTTTGACACTGGCACCGCGCAAATCGGCCTCTTCGAAGTGGGCTCGCCCGACGAACGATCCTGAGAGGTCGGCGTCTCGCAGAATCGTCTTTGTAAGATTTGCCCCCGTGAAATCACTATCGGTAAACCGGGCCGTGGATAACTGCGCAGCTCGCAAATCGGTACCGAGCAAGCGAGCGCTGGCAAAACTGCTCCCGGATAAGTCGGCGGAAAAGAGGTTCGCGCCGCTTAAGTCGGCATGAGCGAAGCCCGCATTTATCCCTGTGCAATCACTTAAGTCAGCGTCATTCAGCTTCGCCATCAAGAACTCGGCGCCGGAGATGCACGCTTGATGAAGATTGGCGCCGGTTAGATCGGTGCCTTCAAAGTTGGCCCCCGTCAGGTCGGCAAAGCTCAGATCGAAGCCAGACATGTCCTTTCCCGAGAAGTCCATGCCTGCCAGATCTGCGGAGCTATACGCGCTCTCCTCGGGTTCTTCCGTGCCTACAACCGCAGCTGAGGCCGCAGAAACCGAGAGCTTCCAAGCGGCTGCAGTCTCGTTGTTTGTGACTTCACCCATTGCCGTACTACCTAAATCGACCAAAAACGAAGACTCATTAGGTCTAGGAGCATCTTAGCGTTGGCAGTGTCTTGGGTCTGACAGTGTCTCTTCGCCCAGGACAGACTTTGTTGGTGAAACCAGCCGCTGCCGCACGTGCTAGAACCCCTGCACGATGAAATGGATTCTGGACAAGCTAATGCTGCTGGGAGTTGTCATCCTGGTTCTCGGTGCTGTTGTTGCGATCAAGATCTACAATCCATTTTCTCATGACAACGACATCGTGGGTCGCTCGGGCGAACTCGCGATTGAACTCTGCGAATGCACTGGGCCGTCTTGCGCTGAACGAATCTTGGCAAACATCGAAGAGGAGATCGTCGGCAAAAAGGTATCCGGCGGGGTTGGTAGCGCTCACTCAAAGGCCCACGAGCAAATCATGCATGCCGAGAAGTGCTTCCTGCTTATCTCGCAGGGGAAGAAGTTCAGCGTCTCCAAGAAGGACGGCATGATCGGCCTTGTCCAAGAGTCGCTGCTCAACTAGTCGCTGCTCGACTTGCTACGACTCGCCCGAGCGGTAGTCGTCGATATTGACGTTGTGCCGCTTGGCCATCGCCCACAAATTCTTGCGATCGATGCCTGCCTGCCGTGCAGCGGTCGTGACATTTCCCTTGTGCGCCTTTAAAAGCTTTCGCGTGTAATCACTCTCGAATCCTTCGACCGCTTCTCTCTTTAAGTCGCGAAACGGACGTTCAATATCGATAAGGCCTTCACCAAGTTTCTGTGTGTCCCCAAGCACTAGATCCTGCGGGTGAACATGGTCCCCGCGAACGAGAACCAATGCTTGGTGTACGCGATTTTCCAATTCTCGAATGTTTCCGGGAAACTTCCAAGCTAAGAGTTTTTCTAACGCCTCTGGAGTAAAGCCGACCACCTCCCGCCCAACCTTGCCCCGGTGCTTCATTAGGAAGTGCTGCGCCAATAGCGGAATATCTCCGGGCCTAGAACGCAGCGGCATTAGGGGCAAAGGAAATACGTTAATGCGATAGAAGAGGTCCTCTCGAAACCTGCCTCGGTGTACTTCTTCTTGCAGGTCAAGGTTGGTGGCAGTGACGAGCCGGATATCGACCTTGGTGTTCTCGTCCGCACCCACTCGGCGAAATTCGTGTTCTTGCAAGACGCGCAAAAGCTTAGCTTGCAGGCCGATACTCATCTCGCCCACTTCATCGAGAAAGAGCGTCCCTCCGTCGGCTTCCGCGAACAATCCTGGACGGTCGCGACTGGCATCGGTAAACGCGCCGCGAATGTGGCCAAAGAGTTCGTCTTCGAGAAGGCTCTCCGTTAGAGCCGCGCAGTTGACGACAACGAATGGCTTGTGGCGCCGTTTGGATAGGTTGTGAATTGTGCGAGCGACGAGTTCTTTGCCTGTGCCACTCTCACCGCTAATCGCCACCGATATCTCGGTTGGGGCGATCATGTCGATGCGCTCAAAAAGCTCTTTGATCCAAGGCGAGTTACCAATGATGACATCACTCTTACGCGGTTGCCGCGAAGGTTGCTTTGCAACGTCGCCTCCACCTTCACCCATGCTTTTAGAACTCACCACGGTACTCGTGTCTGATTCATTGACATTGACTCGCTCTCGCTCGTTCTCAAGCTTTCTGGACATGCCGCTGGCAAGCATGGTCGCACAGGACGTTTTTTTCAACTGGCAAGCCCGAACAGTTGCTTGAGCCAGCCTATGTACGCTCTCGGTTGCAATCACAGGCAGCGGCTTTTCGTCCTTGAGAGCCGTCGGAGTGAAAGGCTCTTGCACGCGGGGCGAGGCGATCGCCGATTCTATTGCAGAGGAATTGCTCGAAGCGACTCCGCAAGTTTGCCGTAAAGGAGCCGCCTAGCGTCGTCCTTTCGAAAGATGAAACGAAAGGAGTCGCTCAGGGGACGACGACTGGGAAGTATCTCCCGCATGTTTCCGTTCTGCAAATCTGCAGTAACGAAGTATCGGGGCAGGAGCGCAACGCCCTTATTCGCCACCACAAGTTCACGAATTGCAGCGATCGTGCCCATGTAAAGGACCCGGTCGAAGTCGACTTCCTGCGTCGTATTTGGGCTGTTCTTCCAATAGCGAAATAGGGGCAGGTTGGGGCCCGTGTCGAGTAACGTGTGAAGCCTTAGGTCTTTCGTTCTCCGTATGGGTAGGCGATTGAGCAAGTGCTCGCTTCCAACGAAGGCGTACTTCTCCTCGTGAAGAGCGAAGAAATCGAGTTTGGGATCGGAAATTCGATTGGAGCTGATGGCGCAATCGAGTTCCAAGCTGCGCAATCGCAGCATCAAGTCGTCGCTAGAACCAAAATAGAGATTGATCTGCGTGCTTGGGTGCTGACTCTCCAAGATTGGGAGATGCGGAACGATCCAAGATAAGCCGAGTTCGTGCCTCGTGCCCAGCACGAGGTTGGTGGGCAGTGCTTTGATTTGTCCTCGAATAATCTGAACACAATCTTCGGTAGCACGAATGGCGCGCTCGGCGAAGGGGAGCAATTTGAGCCCTGCTTCGGTAAGGGCGACGTGCCTTGTGCTTCGTTCGAAAAGTTGGGCTCCCAATTCTGACTCCAACTGTTGAATCCGTTGTCCAAAGGCAGCAGCGGTAAGACCGACAGTTTTCGCGGCCGCCCGAAAATTTAGAAGCTCGGCCGCGGAGCGGAAACAGCGAATGGAGTCGATGGAAGGCAATTGCAGCATACATATCGCTCGATTGTCACGACGCGCGGAGACGGGTGAAGGAAGCTCTCGATTCGACTATAAACGATTTCGTTATACTTACGTAAAGTTAATAAATCTTCTCTTCGTTGTCTCGGTTTGGCATTTTCCCCGCTATGGGAAACAACAAACTTTTACACGTATTGCTGATGGCCAGCAGCTTTGGCGCTTGCACCACAGACTCAGACAAAGACAGCTCTTCGGAGCTTCTTGAGAATGTGGATAGCGGAATTGATGCGCCGCAGGACGGCAGTGTCGATGAAGACGCGTCTAACCCCATCGACAGTGGCCTAGCTGACAACGTGATTGCCAAATGCGGTCCAGGGGAAATGCATGCATGCGGGTTTGCCGGGGAAGTATCCGCACAAGAGGCTTGTGACCTCGTAGCAGAAGGAATGGACCTTTGCTGCTGTTGGGCTCCCGAAGAATGCTAGGCGCCTCAGCGGTTTCCACAGAGGAGAGCCGACGAGCTGCCGCGAACGTTTGGCTTCGTCGTAGGAATGTGGAAATCGAGGCCGCAACGCTCTTTCGTGGAATGGCACGCTCGATGGAGAGGTTCTCGTGGCCAAGCGTGTTAGTTGATGCGGCGATAAAAGCCGCTGAAGATGAGTGTGTACATGCGGAACTTTGTGACTCCTTGGTCTCCATTCTCGATCCTGCTCTCGTGAAATCCACAATTCCTGAGCCAAGGGCGATTCGTTTCAAAACCGAGATTGCTCTTTTGCACACCGCAGTCAGTGTAGGTTGCGTGACCGAATCGATGAGTTGCGCTCTGCTCATCCGCATGAAGAAGAGTACGACTGATTCAGATTGCAAACGTGTGGTAAGCGCGGTGTTACGAGACGAAGTTTCGCACAGTCGAATCGGTTGGGAATCTCTTCGCCACTGCAACAATCGGATGGATGTTCGATGGGTCCAAACACGCCTATCACAGATGTGTCAGATGGCTACAACGAGCGAGATCGCTGACCTAAATCAATCTCACCTAGACCTCTCCCTCTACGGAATTTTGCCAAAACTCGAAGGCGCCCGGATCGTTGAAGACACGATCAATGAGGTGATTGTTCCCGGTGTCGCCACAGTCATCGGAGAAGGCACTCGCCACGGTCTCGCGCTCGGCGCAGGCTGAGGTGCCCCGGATTCAATCTCGTGCTCGCCGAGGGATGGACTACAATGGTCCGTGTCGCTTTCGCTTGGTCTCTGGTCGACCACCAGTCAATCTACTGTGATCAAAATACGAAGTTCCCGGAGGACAGCGAACTTGTCTGTGATGGTCAAGGCAGGATCAGACGCAAATGACGAACCGTTTGCCCCAAAGCTCCGGGTGTTGAGTAAAGCATAGCTGCCTCCCATGAGAACTTAGCTTGTGTAGTACGAGACATCGCGAACGCCATTGAGTTCAACATCTCCATCGAGCAGTATGTGAACGTGGATTCGTCACGCTCACTTTCGCGGATGATGGACAAAGTGCGCCAGCGTGGTGGTGGCTGGTCAGCCCGCCAGGAGGTCGATGCAGATCCCGCGACGGTCGCCGAGGCGTGGAGCAAGAGCGAGGACCCATTCTCCATGCTCCTCTTGCTTGCTGTCTTTCACCCGGGTGTCCACGAAATGGTGTGTAACTCCCTGGTTGCGCGGATGAGCCCTCTGTCCCCCATCATGCGTCGAGAGCAGGAGATTCAATCTCGTGCTCGCCGAGGGATGGACTACAATGGTCCGTGTCGCTTTCGCTTTCTCCATGTCGCTCAGCGAATTCGTGGTGCCATAGACCACGTGAGCGAGGACAAGAAGAGCGCTCTTGCGCTCGCGCTCAGCACGACGATTCGTGAAGTCGTCGGCGCCCCCTACACTCTTCCCAATGCGGATTGAGCGTGCTCACACAAGCTTGAACTCGACTTCGCCGCCGCTTGAGCGCTGGCCAGTGCACCTCGTCCTGTACGCAAATACGATCGCGCTAGAAACGAACCGTCTACGAAACCGGATCAATCCGCGGCATTCGTCACATAGACTTGCGGAGCGCTTGTGGGGTAAACACCTAGCAATGAGAACTCTTATGATCGCCCTCGCGCTGTCTTGTGCCCCAGCCACGGCGCTGGCGCAGCAAGCCAGCCCCATGCAACAGCCACCACAAGCCAGGCCTCAATTCGATCGCCAAGGCTTTGTGATTTCCCTCAGCCTTGGTCTTGGAATCACGCAGATCAGGCCGGAAGTCAGTGACTCCGAGAATGAGGCAGGATTGGCGGGTCTGAATATATCGCTCGGTGGATTTCTGAATCCGCAACTGGCAGTGATGGCTCGAATTTCGGGAAATAACTTTTCGCTAAGCAACGGCGTAGAAGACACCTCCTTTGTGTCTGGATTCGCAGGTCCGGTTGCGCAGTACTGGGTTGAAGAGAATATCGCTCTCGAAGGTGGCGCGGGGTTCGGTGTGGTTGGCCCCAATCCACCGGATGATGATATCGATCCAGAAGTTGGCTATGCCTTGCATGCCCGCGGCACCTACCGCATTGCAAAAGGATTCCAAGCGTCAGTCGAGCTGACACCGATCTTCGTGGAGGACGTCACCGTAGTGAACATCGGCTTTCTCGCCGGTTACCAGTGGGACTGAAAACCGGGTCTCTGCTTCAGAGGCCCATTTCCTCGCGCGGACCTGTTCGACAGGGGCCTAGCGGTTCTTTGGGCGTTCCCTGCAGTGGCATCGCGTACGTGCGGAAGTGCTCAGTCAAAAGACAGGTATGGCTGCATAAGCGAACCTCATAACAGCAGAACCTATTCCACAGAGCGGTCTGTGGTTCCTCGCTCGGTCTTGCCGCTTTTCGAGTCGGCCTGGTTCGAAACCAACGGAAAGAGCGCCGTCCGTCGGTAGTTTCCCTAGCTGCAAGACTCTTGGCTCCCCTAGCGAAATAGCCCCACGTCGGAACGCCGAACCCAACCCTGGGCTCCGTTGCCAAGGCGAACAAGTAGCCAGGTTGGCTCGCTAGAAATCACAGTGATTCGAAGGCCCGCGTGCAGCTGTCCGCGCTCTTCTAGCGTTTCGTTTGGCCCCTCTCGCATCGTCACAAAATCGCCCACCACAACACCGTGGTGAATGTTCTGGTTTACATGAACGTGGCCCCACAGCATCAGCCCAAGCAGCACGGTTATGGCCCCGAGAAACCCTGCCGAGACCGATGCAATTCGCCTGCGAAACCCCGGCGGCAAGAAGCGCCGCACACCCAAGACAAAAAAGCAGAGCGCGTTTGCGACCAGGAGCCAGACGGTGCTTTGTTCGATGGACAGGTAGAGCGAATAGCGAATCCACCGTGGAACCCCATCGGCCTCGCGAAGCTGGTTAGTGCTGCGCGCTGCCACAGCCTCCCTCGCAAGCCGTAGGTTGTAGTTCGCATCGTCATGCCCCGATGCAATTCGCAGCGCTTGCTCGTAGGCAAAAATCGCAAGACCATAATTGCCGATTCGAAAGTGCGCATTGCCGAGGTTGTAGTAGAGGTCCTCGTGCATCACGCCTTCGTCGGCGATGTGCTCGTAGAGTTGGGTTGCGAGCGCCCAGTCGCCGCGAGCGTAGGCTTCGTTGGCAGTCTTCATGGATGCTCCATCGGCTGCGCCTAGTAGCCCAAAGAAGAAGGCAGCTCCAAGCAAAATACCCATTGCGATTCGAGTCATGGCGTCGCATCTCCTCTGCGAGTCTGAGATTCGATGCTGGAGAGCAGTTTTGAAGAATACTTCTTAGCTTCCTTCATAGCCTCCTCATTCGCCTTCGACGGGGCAAATCGTTCGCGGTCAAAGACATCAAGCCGCTCTGAAAGCGTACGAACGGTGCTTTTCTCGACGCCTTGGTCAATTAGAAACTCGCCCAATTGCTCGCGGGTCATCGACCGGGTTGCACGCCCAAGCCATTCTTCGAGGTGGCCGTGAATCGCCAGGCTCAATTCTCCATAGAACTTTGCCGAGCGCTGCCCGCGCAAGTGAATCTCGGCGACCTTAAAGTGCCCGTTTGCCTTTTTACGTGCGCGACGCAGGCGCACGCGAGGTGTCTCGGTTTGCAGGTGCGTGCGCACTCGCAAGCCCACGAGCAGCCCCAGAAAGAGCAGTGGAGGTGCGTACAGCAGGGACCAAAACCAAGACGTCTGATAGAAGGCGAGTAGCGCTCGAGACTCCACCGACTCGGTGGTGCGCACCAGGCGAATATCTCGGTCGAGGGTAGCTGTGAGTTTGCGACGACTCGCCTCTTCGAGAGCCTCCGGATCGCCTTGAACTGTGATGCCAATCGGTGCGGTTTTCGCAATTTGGTAGGCGCCGAGCTTTGGGCTGAAGTAGGAGAGCGCAATGGCCGGAATACTCTGCTCGCCACCCGTCGATGGCGTCGTCCAATATCGATAGCGCCGGCGGCCGGAAATGGTATCGCCTACCGTCGTGTCTTCCTCAGCAAAATCCCTAGGCTCTTCAAACTCAAATCCAGGAAACGCCAGTCGCGGTGCTCGCGTTCGCCGCAGGGCGCCCTCGCCTTCAACTTGCACGGTGAGAGTAAGTGAATCGCCCGCCTGCAAAAGGCTCCGATCGACCGAAGCCTGGACCACAAACTCACCCACGTAGCTTTTGTCAAACCCTTGTGGAGCAGGCGTTGGCAACTCCTTAATGTCTAGAGTGAGCTCGTTGCTAACAATGCTCTGCCCGCGCCCCATCGCTGTGGCTACCGTGGCGATGCTCGCTTCGAGGGCGCCAATGCGAAGCGCTCCGGGCTCGGTAGCGAAGAAGGCGCGCTTTGACACCAGTGCCACGACATAGTCCTTATCGCCAAGCCTCGCATCGCTGTATTTAAAGAACGACTTTGGCTCGAAGAGCGTTTCCGACCACAGCTTAGAGAGCGTTGGCGGAGTGGGCTCGTAGCGCAGTACTTCGGCTCGTGTGAAGAGAAGCCAAGAAACGGTGAACTGCTCGCCTACCCATGCGCTCTCCTTGTCGCACACCGCATAGAGAAAGACATCGTCGCGATTGCCCTCGGGCGGTGAATAGCCAGGAGCATCGAGAAGCTCGGCGTCGGTGTGGCCGATTCCCGCCGCAGTCGCCGCAGGCGTGTTGCTGACGCGAACCCGCACAAATCGCTCGCGGGTTTCCCACTCGTCCCCTTGCACGCGAATTTTGGCTGGCCCAATGGCCAGGCGCCCGGTGGTTTGCGGTTCTAGGACGTAGCGGTAGACCTCAACCGTCTTTAGCGTTTGCCCAACAACCGGATCGATCGTGGTCTGCGTGCCGCGCTTAATTTGCGAATCCCGTTGCACAAACTCCTGCGCTTGCGGTGGCCAGTATCGATCCGGTCCCACGAGGCCTGGCATCTCAATTGTCACAGTTACGGTGACGGTGTCCCCAAGTGAGACTTCGGTCGGGGATACGTCGAGGGAAAACGTGGGCCGCTCCGCACGCGCCCAGGTTGCCCCTAAGAGAAATACCAAGAACGCCACAGCCGGCGCCATGCGCAAGAGCGTGCGCACTACGGGCCGTCCTCGTTCCGTGAGCGACGCATGGACTTGGTTCGCCGCAGCACCCGCCCCCGTCGAAGCTCACCCGAGCGACGCTCTAGCGCATCGAGCTTCTCCTGGACACCCCGCCCCTGCGAAGACTCGGTCTCGCGCATGGGCCGAGGTTCGGCGCGCATGGCTTGTGCCTTCCCGTCTCCCGAATCGGTCTCGCCAGACGTTTCGCCTTCGCTCCCTTCGCCCTGCCCGGCCTCCGAGCTCTCGCTCCCTTCGCCCTGTCCTTCGCCCTGTCCTTCGCTAGGCCTGCCGTGCTTCGGATCGCCAGCGACGTTATCCGTCGACGCATGGTCCGCCTGGCCGTCATCCTGGCCGCTCTTCGCAGTAACATCGGCCAGGGAAACTTCTGAGTCCCGGAGTAGCTGCGCCAACTCCAAGTTGTAGCGCGCCTCATCGTCCTTAGGGTCTTCTCGCAGAACCACTCGGTAGTGCTCGATTGCCAACTCGTACTCACTTGCCCAAACCAGAGTATTTCCTAGATTGAAATGGGCATTCCGGCGAAGCTCGGCCTCGTCGGTATCTAGTGCGCTGCGCAGTGCCACCATCGCCAGGCGCAAAAGCCGCGTCGCCTCCTCGGGCTCGGTCGCGCGACGCCCTTGCTCGGCCAGAGCGGTACCAAGATTAAACTGCACAACCGCTTGGCTCGCGTCGCCCTTCATCGCTGCTCGGAAGTGCATCGCTGCCTGCTCAAACTTCTCGCTGGCAAATGCCTTCTGTCCCTTGCCAACCACCGAATCGTTTTGCATGAGCCACGCAGAGCCGCCCAAGAGCGGGGCGCAAAGCACAAGTGCCATTGGGTATTTTGCGTATCTCAAGCTTCGCCTCGAATGGGAGCCGGCAGAGGCACGGACCGTCTGCGCAGGGATAGGCACCCTTCCATGATGAGCAACAAGAAGGCAGGAAACAAGAACCAGTCAAAAATATGCAGCGTCGAGCGAATGACGCGCTCGTCCAAATCGCCGCGTCCAAGCTCTTGTAGGCCCGCTAGAAGCTCATCTCCGCGCCATCGCCCCTCACCCAGAGCAAAGTATCCAGAGCCGGTTTCCTCTGCCACAGCTCGCAATAGTGGCCCATTGAGCTTCGTGGTCTTAAATGCACCACTGGCGGTTTTCATCCAACCGTTTGGCTGCCCTTTCGAATCGAGTCGCGGCACAAGCTCACCGGCGTCTGTTCCAACTCCCACCACAAAGAGCTTGATCCCTAGAGCCTTGGCAAGCTCGGATTCTTTTAGCGCATCGCCGCGTGAATCGGCGCCGTCGGTAAAGAGCACAATTGCCCGCCCGCGATCGGAGACGGTGGGCGCCTCGGCCATCAGCACTTCGGCATCACCCTCCAGTGGTTGTCCACCGGTTCCCGGCGCGAGCAATGCGCATAGCGTTGGGTCCGCAAGTTCACCTCGCAAGACGCAACTCGCCAATCGCAGGGCTTGCCCCAGATCATCACCAGCGGCCAAATCACTAGGCCGAAGCCCTTGGTACAGCAGGCGCGCTGCGACGTGATCGTGGGTGAGTGGAAAGTGCGCGGCCCCGCCGGCATAGACTACGGTTCCAATTCGGTCAGCTGCGAGCCCAGCGATAAGCTGGTCGGCTACCTTTAAGCTGCGATCGAGGCGATTTGGATAGACATCGGATGCCAGCATCGATTCGGAGAAGTCGTGCACAAAGACCACATCGATTCCCCGTTGCCGCCAACTTGCAGTGCCCTTCGCCGTTGGCCGTGCGAGAGCGGTGAGGCAGAGAACCAGGGCAACAACGTGCACAAATGCACGCAAATTTCGCTTTGGCAGCGATAGCGAGTTGGCCATACGCGCCATGGTTGCCGCGTTGCCAACGCTTTGAATCGTGCGTTGCCTGCGCACGAAATCCAAGCCGTGCACAAGCGCAAGTGCGATCGCAACCAAGGGGATAGCCCACGCAAAGGCAGCGGATTCGAAGCTCATGGAAAACTCCGAAAGCGGGTCATTCGCAGTGCGAGTTCCAGCAGCAAGAGTGCGAAGGCGGGCCACAGCAAAAGGTCAAAGAACTGCCAGTGCGGCACTCTGCCAATCACTGCAGTCTCGGACTCGGGAAGATTTTTGCGAATCTCTTCGAAGCTCTTTGCGAGTTGCTTATCATCACCCGCGCGAAAGAAGAGCCCGCCGGTATCCCCAGCAATCTCCTTTAGCACGGTCGGATTCACGCCGTACTGCACGCCGTACTGCACGCGGTCCGATGCACTTGTCGCACGATCTTGTCCAAGCAAAACCGTAAAGACGCGAACACCCATTTCGACGCTTAGGTCTCGGGCCTCACCCGGGTCCATGTAGTGGGCCTTGTTCCAATCGCCATCAGAGAGCAGGATCACAACTTTGGATTTGCTATTCGACCGCCGCAGCGATGCCAGCGAGAGACCAAGTGCGTCGCCAATCGCTGTGCCCAATGCGGGAACCTCACCAATCTCAAGATCCGCCACAATCGATTCCAGGCTGCGGTAGTCGAGAGTGAGAGGGCAATGCAGCATCGCCTCTTCGGCAAAGACCACAAGACCAATGCGATCGCCTCGCCCTTGGCGCTGCCGTAAGAAATTGCGAATCGTCCGCTGCCCAGCATCGAGGCGATTGTTCTGCAGGTCTTGCTCTTCCATCGATTGCGATACATCCAAGACAAACATGATGTCGATGCCCGCAACCTGCCTGCTGGACTCAGAAAATGTCTGAGGTCGCCCGAGCGCGATCACAATGAGCACCAACGCGATGATGCGAAGTACCGTTGGCAGCCTGGCAAAGCGCGCAACTGGACTTATCGGAAGTGCAGCCATCTCGCTCGCCCGCGAGAACCAAAGGCTGGCACTGCGGCCCAGCGGACGGTTGAGGCCAAGCCATGCGACGATGAGCGCACCTGCCACAAGCAGCAGTGCCCAAGGCCTGCCAAAGCGCAATTCTTCCCCCGCGCGCAACTCGTTTGCGATGCGCCAGATGGGAACCAGAGCGAGCGCAAGCCCTACCGCAAGCATTGCAACATTGCGCAGGCGTGGCTTAGGCACGAGCAACCTCCGCAGGTCGTTCTTGGGCCAGTGCTGCCTCTTTGGTGCGCTCAATTAAGACACGAGCACTGTAGAGCGCTGTGCGGGCCTCATCGGCATCAACATCGGCACCGGCGTACTTCACCAAGTCGCACCGGCCGAGCCAGGTATTCATTGCATCGCCCCATTCGTGGTTTCCGGGGCAGCTTCGCAATCGGGATCGAACCTCAGAAGAAGTCTGATCCAAGGCAGGAAAGTCAAACCGGCGCCCAAGGTATGCCCGCATGATTTCTGACATCTCGTGAAATACGGATTTTAGCTCCTCGCCATCGAGCCGGCCAGATGCCTCAACCGCGTCAAGTGCGGCCAAAGCCTCCTCATGGGGCAAGGCCGTGCTCGCGACTCTTGTCTTGGGTACCTCAGCTCGGGGACGGCGCCTGGCCCGTAGCACCAGCCCAAACAGTACGAGAAAGAGGAGCCCACCTGCTGCGCCAATCAGCAAGTTCCAATCTCGGATTGGAGCATCCGCAGGCGCCCTCGAAGGTTTCAGCTCGGCATCTTTGGGATCAACGCTGCTGCGGACAGCGATCGCCAACTCCTGCGTCTGCAGCGACTCTCTCTCTCCCCCAAAATGTTGAAGCGTGAAAGCGATTGGCGGGATGTGCGCAACACTCCGCTCGTAAACTGCCAAGGTAAAAGCGACTCGACTCACCTGGCGCTCGCCGGTCTGCGAGACTGCAAGCACTTCTCGTCCGCGCTCCTCAATGCTTGGTCCAAGCGCAAGGTGGGTTGGCCACACAACCGAGCTTCCACTCAGATGCTCAACAGAGACCATGAGTACAACATGTTCGCCCAGACCGACTTCAAGCGCGTCGAGGCTCGCGGTAATCCGCGTTGCCCCCTGTGCCAACGCTGCCTCCTCGGCCAACGCTCCCCCCTCCGCCAACGCTGCCTCCTCGGCCAACGCTCCCCCCTCCGCCAACGCAGCTGACGGCGCGAGGACAAGTGCCAGAACAAGCATGCTCGCAAGCCTCATACGTGCTGCATCCGCCTCTCTCGACGCCGAAAAAACTGCACCAACGCATCAATATGCGACTCGTCGGTTCGAACTTGCACAAAGTCGAGCTTAAGGCGGCGCAGGTCCATGGCGCGCTGTGCCCCAGCTTTGGCCATCTGCTCCCGATAGCGCAAGGCGCCTTGGCCCCCGGTATCAAACTCGACAAGCGTTCCGGTCTCGAGGTCCTGCACTACGACAAGGCCGACGTTTGGCATTTCGAATTCGAGGGGATCTGAGAGCAACACCGGAACCAGGTCGTGCCGCCTCGAAATCATGCGCACCGGTTTAAGCCAATCGTCTGTGAGCAAATCCGATAGCAAGAATGCCACACACCGCCGCTTCATGACGCGGCTGAGATACTCGAGCCCAACGGTCACATTGGTTCGTCCCGACACGGGCTCAAAACTCAGAAGTTCTCGTATCACTCGAAGTACGTGTTTTTTTCCCTTCTTCGGAGGAACGTAGAGTTCAATTTGGTCGGAAAACATGATGAGCCCGACCCGGTCGCCATTGGCAATCGCCGAGAACGCCACCATTGCCGCCATTTCTGCCGCAACCTCGCGTTTGCTCTGCTCTTGCGAGCCAAAGAGCCCCGAAGCGCTCATATCCACCACTAGTATCACGGTGCGGTCGCGCTCTTCCGCGAAGAGCTTGATGTGCGCGCGATTCATGCGAGCCGAGACATTCCAATCAATGGATCGAACGTCATCGCCAGCAAAGTATTCGCGCACCTCCGAGAATGCCATGCCCCGGCCCTTAAACACCGAGTGGTAACGGCCGGCGAGCTGCTCCGAAACCAGACGCGAGGCCGATATTTCGATCTTGCGAATTTTTCGTAGAAGCTCTTTTGAAAGCATAGGGTTCCGGCTAGCCGGCCTAGAGATGTTAAGGAACTTCGACGTGCTCGAAAAGGCGCTGAATCACTTCGTCAGTGTCAAGTTCTTCGGCTTCGGCCTCGTAACTAAGAGAAATCCTGTGGCGGAGGACATCGTGGCCAACCGCTTTGATATCTTCGGGAGTTACATAGCCGCGATGTCGCAAATAGGCATGGGCACGGGCCGCCATCGCCAAGAAGATCGAAGCGCGAGGCGAGGCGCCGTGCTCAATTAAGGTCTCTAGGTCGGAGAGGCCATACTGGCCTGGCTCGCGGGTCGCGTGCACCACATCAATGATGTAGTCGCGAATGCTATCGTCGATATAGATTGAGGTAACGGTCTCGCGAGCGGCCTCAAGATCGGCAATTCGGCACACGGTCTCAACCGTTGGGCGCTCGGTGCTGGTCATGCGATCCATGATTGCGCGCTCTTCGGCCTTGCTTGGGTAGCCCACCCGCACCATCAACATAAAGCGATCGAGCTGAGCCTCGGGCAAGGCATAGGTGCCTTCTTGGTCGATCGGATTCTGTGTTGCCAGCACCATAAATGGCGACGGCAGCGCGTCGGTCTCGTCACCAATGGTGACCTGCCCCTCCTCCATCGCCTCCAAGAGCGCTGCCTGCACCTTTGCTGGGGCCCGATTGATTTCGTCGGCAAGCACCAGGTTCGCAAAGATAGGCCCGTGCTTCTTTGAGAACTGGCCGGTCTGCATGTTGTAGATCGTCGTGCCGGTAATGTCGGCAGGCAGCAAATCCGGCGTGAACTGGATGCGATGAAAGCTCGCGTCCACCGCCTTTGCAAGCGTCTTTACCGTGAGCGTCTTGGCAAGCCCAGGCACTCCCTCGATAAGGCAGTGCCCTCCACAGAGGAGCGCAATGAGAATGCGGTCCACCATGTAGTGCTGGCCAACGATGACCTTGCCGAGTTCGGCGGTTAGAGAGTCGATAAAGACACTCTCCCGCTGAACCCGCTCATGTACGGCTTTGACCTGGTCGTTGCCTTCCACGCTGGCAGACTCCTATCGCTCGCCGATGGGTTTTGGCTCTAGATCTCGATCGCCTTCGTAGATTTGCGAAGGTCGGAAGATGCGGTTGTCCTCAAGTTGCTCAAGCCAGTGACTTAGCCAACCCGCCGTTCGCGCCATGGCAAAGATTGGCGTGAAGATGTCGGTAGGAATTCCGAGTTTCTCGTAGACGATGCCACTGTAGAAATCGACATTCGGGTATACGCCCTTTGATCCTACGAGTTCTTCCATCGTCTCTTCGAGTTCGACAGCAACATCGTAGAGCGGTGTACTGCCAAGCTTTGCAAAGACATCGCCTGCAAGCTTTTGAAGCACACCTGCCCGAGGATCTTTTACCTTGTACACCCGGTGGCCAAAGCCCGGCACCTTGCGCTTGTGCTTCACTTGCTCTTCGGCCCAGGCGCGCACGCCGCCTTTTGGAATCGCGCGAAGCGTGGTGAGAACATCCTCGTTTGCCCCGCCGTGAAGTGGACCAGCGAGTGTCGCAATCGCAGCCGAGACCACTGCGTATGGGTCGGCCAGAGTCGACCCGGTCACCCGCGCGGCAAAGGTTGATGCATTCATGCCGTGCTCGGCATGCAGAGTGAGCGCGACGTCCATAACCTTTACGGCCAGTGGGTCGGGTTCGCGATCGGTGAGCATGTAGAGGAAGTTCGCCGCGTGCCCAAGGTCATCCCGTGGCGTTACAGGTTCATCGCCACAGCGAATTCGGTGCCACGCAGCAACCATCGTCGGTGTCTTTGTGAGGATCCGCATCGCAGCGCCCCAACGCTGGTCTTTCTCATCGGGGTACATGCCATCGGGGTAGAACATTCCCACCGAGGACATCGATGCAACCAACGCGTCCATTGGGTGACCGCTCTCGGGCAGGCACTTCAGGAAATCGATGATTCGGAACTTGAGCCTGCGATGATTGCGAAGCTGCGCAACAAAGCCATCAAGCTCGCTCTGCGTAGGCAAATTTCCCTTGAGCAGCAGGTGCGCAACCTCTTCAAACGAGCAGCTTGCCGCCAGCGATTCGATGGCATGCCCACGGTAATACAGCTTGCCCTTCTGGCCATCAATCAGGCCAATCTTCGAGCGCGTTGCTGGCACTCCTGCCAGTCCTGGTACGTATTCAACAGTCATCTTGTCCCCTATATGCGTAGTTAAGACGTGGAAATATCGCTGCTTTATAGCTGCTTTGAAGCGCTACTGCTATCATCCCATACGATGAAAGAGGGCCAATCGAAGTCGCCGCAAAACGAGCGTAAGGGCGAGCGTACCGAGGGCGAGGAGAGTCTCTCTCCTATGGACTTCTCAACCTTCGTGCTTTCCCTAGCGTCCAGCGCCATGGTCAATTTGGGTGTGGTCGAGGGCCAGCCTGAGCTAACCGTTGGCAGAGACTTAGTCGCGGCAAAGCAGCTCATTGACATCATAGGTGTGCTTGAGATTAAGACCCGGGGCAACCTTTCCGATCCCGAAGACAAGTTGCTTAAGAGCCTGCTCTATGATTTGCGCGTCCAATACTGCGATGCGCAAAAACTCCACCAAGCGCAAAAGGGATAGCGCGTGTTACCGGTGCGTTCCGCCGTTCCTTTTCGTTTTGCCGTCGCCGCAGCGCTCGTCGCAACCCTTGGCTGTCGCGAGCGTCAGTCGACGAGTGAAGGTGCCGCACTCCCGTCAACGGCAACGACTGACGATGCCAGTGTTGCCAGGCAGCAGCCCAATAATGGCGCTGTGCGCATCGTCTACCCGTCGGCGCCTGGCTCGTTTGTAAAACTCGTCCGCGAGCTTGCCCCCTCGGTGGTGCACCTTCGCTCTTCACACAACGTCCATGGTGGCCCGTCCGAGCTCACTCCTGGTGCCGGCGATACCAACGCCCTCGGCAGTGCCTTCATCCTCGATCGGGAAGGCCACATCGTCACCAGCGCTCACCTCATTGGCACCGCGCCGCAAATTCGCGCCGTGCTCGCCAATGGCGATGAGTACGTTGCACAGGTCGTCGGCCAAGACGCCAAACTCGATCTTGCCCTACTTAAGATTGATGCACCGGCCAAGGCCCTCAGACCCGTTCGCATGGGCGACTCCGACCCGGTTGAAGTTGGCGAATGGGTGCTTGCCTTGGGCAACCCCGAGGGCAGCGAAGTCACTGCAAGCGCCGGAATCATCTCCTCTCTTGGCGCCAGCAATCGCGACGAAATCGTCGGCACTCGCACCAACTACCAAAGCTTTATGCGCACCGATGCCAACATCGACGTTGGCAATTCGGGCGGCCCACTGGTCAACACGGCTGGCGCCGTCATTGGCGTGAGCAGTGCTGTATCCACCAAGAGCGGCGACATGCGTCTGGTGGTCCCCATTAGTCGCGCCCAACAAATTTTTCCCATGCTCAAGACCGATGGCGTTGTGACGCGAGCGTGGCTTGGCGTCTTTGTTCATCCTGTCACCGCCGATGTGGCCAAGGCCAAAGGCATGGAGCGGGCAACTGGTGCGCTGGTCTCCGATCTTGTGCCGGCATCTCCAGGTGCGCGAGCGGGCATCATCGCCGGCGACGTGATTCTCGAGTTTGATGGCAAGGCGGTAGATCACCGAACCCTGCCTTTCCTCGCTTCGACCGCGGGCATCGGCAGGCAAATCCCCGTTCGGGTTTGGCGAAGTGGTCAGAGCCGAGAGCTCATCGTCATTAGCGCGAAGATGCCCGAGTAGTTGGCGCGAGTAGTTGGCGCGAGTAGTTGGCGCGAGTAGT
>TARA_R110002073_G_scaffold104622_3_pt1 | contig 93773 bp, 71 predicted proteins | sample TARA_R110002073 | Tara Oceans TARA_R110002073 (sample SAMEA4397174) | marine metagenome | biome: Polar Biome; feature: [DCM] deep chlorophyll maximum layer (ENVO:01000326); material: water (ENVO:00002006), including particulate matter (ENVO:01000060) such as... | depth 40 m
GCGATGACAAACTGGACATTGAGTAGCGTGGTGAGGTCTTCGAGGGGATTGTCATTGACGGCGATGATGTCCGCGGCCTTGCCTGCTTCGAGGGTTCCGATGCGGTCCTCGGCGCCGATGAGTTTGGCGGCGTTGATGGTTGCGGAGATAAGGCAGTCTTGGTTGGACATTCCTGCTTCGTGCATGTAGATGAACTCTTGAGCGTTCGTGCCGTGGGCTCCGACTCCGACATCGGTTCCGAAGGCGATGTTGACTCCGGCTTTGTAGGCGCGTCCGAATGATTCTTGGATGAGTGGTCCGACGGCGGCGGCTTTGGCGCGGATGGATTCTGGGAAGTAGCCATCGATTTTGGCTTTGTCTTCGACGAACTTTCCTGCGTGGATTGTGGGGACCAGGTAGGCGCCGGTTTCGAGGAAGAGTTCGATGGAGGAGTCTTCGAGGTATGTGCCGTGCTCGATGGAGGAGACCCCGGCGCGGAGTGCTGAGTTGATGCCATCTGTGCCGTGGGCGTGTGCGGCGACTTTGCGTCCCATCATGCGGGCGGCTTCAACGATGGATTCGAGTTCGTCGTCGAAGAACTGTTGATCGACTCCCGCGGCGGTTGGGGAGAGGACTCCACCTGTGGCTGTGATTTTGATGAGGTCAACGCCTTCGCGGATGCGGGCGCGGACGGCTTTGCGTGCTTCGGATGGGCCGTCCACGGCGATTTGATGATCCGGGAGGTCTGGACGGAGGATTGGTGAGAGGGAGTTGGTTGGATCGCCGTGTCCTCCGGTGACGGAGACGGGTGGTCCTGAGACGAACATGCGTGGTCCTGGAACAACTCCGGCTTTGATTCGGTCGCGGAGGGCGAGGGCGACTGAACTGGGGGAGCCGACATTGCGGACGGTGGTGAATCCGGCTTCGACGGTTTTCTTTGCGTTTGCGACGCCGTCGATTGCGGCGTGGGCTTCGGATTCTTGCATGCGGCGGCGCATGCGTTCTGGGGCTGGAACGATTTCACCGGTAAGGTGGGTGTGGCAGTCGATGAGTCCGGGGAGGACGAAATGGTTGGAGAGGTCGATGAGTTCGACATTGTCATCATCGGTTTGCACATTGCTGGGATCGGTGAAGCCGTCGGTGATGGAGACGATTTTGTCGTCGATGACGAGGATGGATTGGTTTTGCTTTGGGGGTTGTCCCGGGATGGCGATGAGGGTGCCGCAGTGGATGAGGGTTGTTTTGGCGAGTGCGGTTGTTTGGGAGAGGAAGCCGAGGGTGAGCGCGAGGGTGGTGAGTATTGCTCGGTTCATGATGGCTTCCTTGGATTTGATTGATCGCTGTGTTAGCGGGCGAGTTCGATGGCTCGTGTTTCTCTGAGTACGGTGACTTTGATTTCGCCGGGGAAGGTCATCTCGTTGGAGACGCGTTTGGCGATCTCGTGGGCAGCGAGGTAGGCCTCGTCGTCGGAGACACGATCGGCGTCGATCATGACGCGGATCTCACGGCCTGCTTGGACGGCGAAGGCTTCGGTGACGCCGGGTTGTGATTTGGCGATGTCTTCGAGGTCGTGGAGGCGCTGGATGTAGCGTTCCATCGATTCGCGGCGGGCGCCTGGGCGTGCGGCGGAGACGGCGTCGGCGGCCATGATGATTGGGGTGTAAAGGGTGGTTGCGGGGATGTCTGCGTGGTGACCACCGATCGCGTTGAGGACGGCTTCGTCTTTCTCGCCGTACTGGGAGGCGAAGTCCATCCCGATCTTGGGGTGTCCGCCTTCCATTTCGTGGTCCATCGCTTTCCCGATGTCATGGAGGAATCCTGCGCGCCTAGCGAGTCTTCCGTCGAGTCCGAGTTGGTCGGCGATGATCTGGGAGAGGTAAGCGACTTCCATTGAGTGCTTGAGGACATTTTGGCCGTAAGAGGTGCGGTAAGTGAGCTTACCCATCGCTTCGATGACTTTGGGGTGAAGACCTTTGAGTTTGAGTTCCATCGCGGCGTCTTTGCCTGCCTTGATGACTTTCTCGTCGATTTCGGAGCGGACTTTCTCGGTGACTTCTTCGATGCGGGAGGGGTGCATTCGGCCGTCGGCGATGAGGCGTTCGAGGGCTTCGACCGCGACGGCTTGGCGGACCTTATCGAAGCAGGAAACGACGATGACACCAGGTGTGTCGTCAACGATGATGTCTGCGCCGGTCGCTTTCTCGAAGGCGCGGATGTTCCGTCCTTCTCGACCGATGATTCGACCTTTGAGATCGTCGGAGGGGATCGCGACGGTGCGGACGGTGGCTTCGGACGAGTGCTCGTTGGCGTATCGCTGGATCGCGTTGATGAGGATCTCGCGGGCCTCGTCTTTTGCTCCGTCCTCGGCTTCTTCGATGATCTCGCGGGTGACTTTGCCCATCTCGCCGCGGGCTTTGTCGGCGACGCGTTCGAGGAGAAGCTCTTTCGCTTGAGATCGGTCCAACTGGGCGACTCGTTCGAGTTCGTGTTGTTGTTTTTCGATCAGTTCGTCGAGCTGGGCGTTGCGGGCTTCGAGTTTGGCTTTGCGTTCGTCGAGTTTCTCGGCTCGGTCGGAGAGTGTCTGCTCGCGTTGGGAGAGGGTTTCGTCTTTGCGGTCGACGAGGTCTTCTCGTTTGGCAAGACGGCGTTCGGATTCTCTGACATCGGCGCGGGCGACTTCGAGTTCTTTGTCGACCTCTTCCTTGCGCGTGAGCGCTTTGCGTTCCGCGTCGATGATGATCTTCTCAGCGGCGGATTTGGCGTCGTCCTCGGCTCGCTTGGTGAGATGCGAGGTTTCTGACTTGAGGGCTTGGAGTTTTTTCGATGCGAGCATGGGCGCGAGGTAGAAACCTACCGCGGCACCAACAAAAATCGCGATGAGGGCGACGATGAAGAGTGTGATGTTGCTTTGGCTGGGGGATTGGGTTGACTGTGCGAGCGTCAGAATTGGATTGGCGTAGTCCACGATCGACTCCGTGCCGAGGTTGATCTGCTGGCTTTCATCGCCTGCTTGGAGCAGATTTGGGTTCGGCGTTCGGGCGCGTCTGGGCGTTGTTTCTTCGGGGCTGGTTATCGATCAAGATCGTGATGTTTGCGTTGGTCGGGGAGCTTGGTTATCGGGTGCTGAAGTGAACTGATTTAGAACGAGAATGGATGAGGGAGATTCGTCTTGTCCTACGAGAAAGCAAACTGGATTGAACGGAACCGGTCATGGTTGCCGATGATCTTGATGGATACCTGACTGGGCCGATTATTGGGGCTCAAACGGGCGGTTTTGGGTATGTTTGAGTCGAGTTGGTTGTCCAACTCGACGACTAATGTCTATCTTAGCAAGTTCTTTGGTGCTCGTGGCGACCTTTGCGGGCTCAAAATCGTACAATAGTGATTACCAGACTCCCATTGGAGAAGCGCACATGCATTCGAACGGACAGATCAGCCGAACAAACAGGACTCGCGTGATGGCCATGGTTATGGCGGCGGGGCTCTCGGCGACGATGATTGGCGGGATCAGCGGGTGCAAAGAACGCAAGCGGATGGGCGGGATTCAGGCCCGAATTCAGGCCAAAAAACTGGCTCACACGGTCCCCATTGATGGGATTCCCATCACAATCGGGCAGTTCACCGCTGTTGATATCGAGAATCCAAGCGGCGATGTCGAGATCCGGTCGCATTCTCGTCATGAGAAGGCGTATGTAGAGTTTAAAATCCGTAAAGAGCAGTGGTTGCGCTGGCGGATGGCTCACCAAGGCATCGAGTTTAATCCGGTTGGCGACTACTTCACGGCTGAGTACATTGTGCCTGACGGTTCCCTGAATCAATATGGCACGCTAGTGGTCCGTCCGACAGATTTGTCGATCGAGGGGTTCCGACCTCCGATTGATGTGTTGATTTCGATCCCGCGTTGTGATGGGGCGAAAGTCTCGACGAGCAATGGACGCATCATGATTACTGGTGTGACTGGGACGCTTGAGCTTCGGAACGGGGATGAGTTCACCAAGGGTGGCGATATCATTATCCGTACTGGAGAAAATCCTGTTGAAGAAGTGATGGCGTACACAAGCAAGGGCGATGTGCACCTGGTTGCATCTCCTGAGAATGCTGGTGTGTTTGATATTTCAGCTCCACGCGGGGACGCAAGGTTCTCTTCGAAGTTTGGGTATGTAGACCACTCGATGCCTGAGCGTGGACGCTGGACTGGCATTTGGAATGATGGTACCAATGCGATCTCGCTGCACTCCGAAAATGGGAATGCGGAGGTCTATGTGACTGAGCAGCCTCAGTTCTATCGTCCTTGATTCTGTCGAAGTTTGATTCTTCAAAAAACACCCGCATGCATGCGGGTGTTTTCTTTGGTCTCTATGCCGCGGTTGTTTAGGCGGCTTTGCGTGATCCGAGCTGTGAGCTGCGGATGAAGCGATCGATTTCATTGATGATGAACGACTTGTGGTCGGTGGACTGGGAGAAATCGAAGGCGAGGCCGGCGTAGGTGTTCTGCTGGGAATCCATATGGGTGTGCGCCATTCTCGCGACCATCCCAAGCGGGGCTGGGACAGCTGGTGTGAGATTGACGGACAACCAGAAAAGGTGACCGGAATCGAGTGCTGCTCGGTTTTCTTTGTCTACGACCAAGCCGACACCTCCCCCACCGATGTTGGCGAGCTTGGCTTCGAAGTGTGGTCCGACTTCGGGGAGCATTTGTGGGTCGATCTCGTTTGAGCCGAGGGCGCCTTGCTCTCTGAGTTGGCTGACCATGAGTCGATTGGCGATCTCGATGGGGCCTGCGGAGTGTTGGTTGAGGAGGGGCCAGGCGTTGACTGTTGGGAGATCAACTTGTGCGGTCGAGGTTCTGTCGAAGTTTCGGCGCATGCAGCGTTCGACATTCTCAGGCATTTGCACGATGAGTTTTTTGAAGACGCCTCTTGTGGAGTTGTCGGAGATCGACTTGATTGATTTGGTGTGGAACATCCAGCGGTTTTGACCGACGGAGAGGATTCCAATGAGCGGGGTGCCGTTCTCGATATGGAAGGAGAGTCCCATCGCTCCTGGGTGTTCGAGCGTGAGTGTGTTGTCATCGAAATCAATCAGACGCACACGCCAGACGAGGTTCTTGGAGTCTGGAGAGGAGTTTGAAGAGTTGACAGTGAACTCAAGTCCTCCGCCTCTGGAGCAGATCTTCTCGAGTGATTGACGCCAACGGTCTGTTCTTGAACGGTTTGCGGGCATGGTGATCGCCTTTCTACATGTCGATGTAGGAAAGGGATCGGTGTGATGAATGCGATTGTTGACCAAAACCCGGTCGATTCTCTCGCGGCGGGTTATCGGAGCATGTCGATGGCGGCTTGTAGGGATGCGATGAGGGGCTGGGATTGGGAGATTTCTGATCTGTGGTTGTTGTTCGCAAAGTGAAACTGGTACAAGGTGGCGGTTGCACTGCGGATACTTTGTGCGAGTTCGGAATGGTCTGAATCGGGGATGGAATCGAGATGTGTGCGGAGGGGGAGGCCTTGAGGGCAGGGGGATCCGATTGCGTTGAGTTTCGTGTGGATGAGGGTGTTGAGTTGCTTCGCGATGTGCTCTGCTCGTTTGCTTGGCCGGCTCGGTGTGTTGAGAAGAAGGAATAGACGCAATCGGCTGCGGAGTGATTGGAGAGACTTTGCTCTGGTCATGAACACGAAGACCAGACCTGTCGAGAGGGTGATGACGAAAACCGTCCCAGCAAAGATGAGGGCTTGGCGGAGAAGTTGGGTGCGTCCGGTTGCGATTCGTTCTTGGAGTGTGTTTGCGGCTGATTCGAGACCAAGGTTTGGATCGAGATCTCCGAATACGGCGTTTCTGGATTCGGTGTCGTATCCGATAATTGCGGAAACCCACGCGTGCTCGATGGCTTCGTAGAACTTTGAGACGGTTCGGAAGATGGAGGGTTCGGGTTCGTGGATTTCGTGGAAGTCTTCTTGGGGGGTGCCGTCAAATGTTCTCCAGAAGTTTGGGGCGACCATCGCTTCGACCCATGCGTGGGCGTTGGACTCGCGGACGATGAAGCTGTCGTTGACATCATTGAACTCGGCGGCGACATATCCGGTGATCACTCTTGACGGGATTCCAACGGATCTGGTCATGAGTGTGAGTGCGGATGCGTAGTACTCGCAGTGCCCTCGTTGTCGCTCGAACAGGAACCACTCGGTAGCGTCTTTGCCTTGCGGGACTGGTTCGGAAAGGAGGGAGTATTCGTATTGGGTGCGGAGATGGGTTTCGAGTGCGCGGACGGCTTGGGCGTCTTGGCTTGGGGAGCGCGACTCGGGGTTTGGGTCGATTCCTGCGTTGGTGAGGATCTGTTGTGCAAGGGAAGCGATTGATGGCGAGATACCATCCTGGCTGATTTGAGTTCGTTCGTAGTCGCTTGGTATGGAGTAGTGTTGGAGCTCTGGGTTGACTGTGCGGATTCGGTAGGATTGGACTGGGGTCGAAGAGAGCAGGATCATGCGGGTTGCGGGATCAATTCCGACGCGTGATTGGTTCGCGATTGTTTTGAGTTCGAGCGGTTTCCAAGGGGTAAAGAGGTATCCATAGTTTTGATCGTCGCGATCAAAGGTAATCGCGTACTCGTGTGTCCACTGGGCGCGCGTAGCGTCTTGCACAATGGGGACCGACTGGTTCCGGCGAACGATTCGTGTTCTGAATGTTGTTGGGATGCTCTGATTGTGGTGGGCGACCCATCGTCCGGATTCATATTGGGTCAGAACTGATCCTCGGAGGTAGATTGCTCTGGAGTTCTGAGATCCGAGAGGTTGATCGTTGCGATCTCGGATGGTCATGCGGAGAACAGGGGTTGGAGAACTGGTGATGCGGCCTGGCCTGCCGAGCTGGACATCTTCTGCGAATCCGGTGGAGATGGATTGTGGTGCGCCCCCCCACTGTCCGAACGCGTTGTTCCCGAGTGATCGTGGCATGATGAGGAAGATCATGGTCGCAACGACGATACAGATGAACCCTGTAATCACTTGGACTGAGCGGAGTTCTGTGCTTGATATTGAGCTGAACGATGCTTCGGCGGTTTGATGTGGGGTGAGCGCAAAGAGGCGGAAGAGCATGAGTGCTCTGATGAAAACGAACCCCATCACAAAGATCCCGAGTCCTGTGATCATTGAGTTGGATGTGAGAGCGGTGGCGATGAGGAGTGCGAGTGAGAGGACGAGGATTTGGCCGTGATCTCTTGGGGATCTGAGATCGAAGAGTTTGAGGATGAGCAGGAGCAGTGAGAAGAGTGCGAATGAGCTTACGGAGAAGCTCCCTCGGAGCGCGTTCAGGAGACCAAGCACGATAACGATTGAGAGGAGTGCGTTGATTGCGATTCGTGAGATGGAGGATGGACCTTGCCTCGCGTACCAGAATCCGATAGAGCAGCCCACGACTCCGATGACGAAGAATGATGGCGAGAGATCAGCGATAGAAAATATCGTGACTGAACCGAACATGGTCAGCAACAGAGAACGGAGATAGATCCGCGAGAGTCTCGTGGATTGCTTGGGGAGCTGCTTGGAGGTGATCGCAGTCATTGTGGGGTATCGCTTGCGAAGTCCTCTGCGTAGATGGTTGATTGGGTCTGATCCGTGGATCGTGCGTAGCCGATTGTGAGCGTGTCTTTGTTGCGGCTGGTGGTTCGCTTTGGATTGGATGACGCGTGGGTTCTTGAGAGGAGCGCGAGTGCTTTTGAACAGCGGTCGATATGGGCGCGTCCGGACATTGATGGAATGACGACGCCGTCCCATGGAATCGAGAGAGCTATTCGGGTGTTGGGCGGCGCGTCTTTGATTAAGGTATACGCGATCGAGATTGCACGCTCGAAGTGTTCATCTGGTGTGTCTGCTGATGGTTCTGCGAGTTCGATGGTGCGCTGCGCGTTTGCGGTTTCTGGGTATTCGGTGACAAGGATGGAGTCGGATCGCGCGGATTGTTTCCATGCGATTCGTCGGAGTGGATCTCCGGGTTGATATTGGCGGAGCGCGAAGTAATCGAGGCCTGACCCTCTGCGATTGAGCGAGCGGGTTTCAGATGTTGCGGCGGTGCTTTGGTTAGGGGTTGTGATATTTGCAGAATCGATAGGCATTGGGAGAACCAGCATTTGTCGGTGGATTTGATAGTCGACTGATTTCACAAAGAGTCCAAATGGGAATCGAGTGCTGACGCGGATCGTGCTCAGGGAGAGTTGGCCTCTGGATTGAGGGGAGAGGTTTGTGTGCGCAGTGGCGGCTGAGTTTGTCTTTAGATGGAAGACAACGCCGGGGGTTGCTTTGCTTTGTGGGTGGTCGAGTTCGGTGATTTCGAGTGCGAAGTTTGGGAGGAGCTTTGAGGGGTTGTAGAGGGTGTAGCTTGCTTTGAGGGTGGAGCCGAGCTCTGTAGTGAGGAGCGGGTGTGCGGCGAGTTTGATGTTGATGATCGCGCTGCCTGTGATGATCCCAGAAACGACGAGGGAGGCGATGGAGAATCCGAAGAGCCAGAAAAGTAGATTATTTTGACCGTTGATCGCTCCGAGCGCGAGGAAGAGGGTGACGAAAACAAAGAGAAATCCTGGTGCGGTCAGTTTTGAGGAGCGTTTTGAGTGAGCGATGCCGGGAATGTTGGAGCCGAGTTGTGATTGGTATTTGGCGGGATGTACGGCGAGTACGCTCTGGGTTTGCATGGAACTGGTACCGGATGGTTGCTTTGACTATTTGGTTGGATCAACCTTGCTGGATTGTGGTGGATCTCTTGTGACAACGGTGTAGAGCATGAATTGATTCCCGCGCGGGAGGTAGGTTTTTGCTCGTGCGGAGTAGATTTCATCGCCGGTGACTCGGACGGTGACTGTACCTCTTGGGGTATTCGCTGCGGGGATAGAGATGGTGAAGTTGCCATCGGCATCAGTCACTGCGCTTGCAAGTTGCGCGGGTGCGCTTCCAGATCTGCTTTCGTTGTAGACCGTGACTTCAAGGCCTTGGATGCCTTGCTCGTTGTTGATTCGATCATCACCTGCTTGGACAATGATGGGTCTTCCGACGGTACCTGGGATGACCTTACCAACATATCGGGACGAACCGCAGGCGGTGAGCGTTAGGAAAATTATGAGAAGGAATGATTTGAACAGGATTGAAGTGGCGAGTTTCATGCGACGGCTCCGTGTCTGCATCTCTATGCGTGTGGATGTGGTTTACTGTTCCAGTGTCCCGAGGACTTCTTCTGGTTTTGGCAGGTCTTTGATGCTTGCGAGTCCGAAGGTGTCGAGGAATCGCGGGGTTGTGCCGTAGAGCATTGGTCTTCCGAGGACTTCTGCTCGTCCGGTGATTTTGACGAGTTGACGGTCCATGAGTGCGCGGACGATGTCGCCGCAAGCGACGCCTCGAATGTTTTCAAGTTCGGCGCGGGTGACGGGCTGCCGGTACGCGATGATGGAAAGGGTTTCGAGCTGGGTGCGGGTGAGGCGCGTACCTGCACGCGCGCGGTGCATCGCGGCGACGACGGTGGCAAACTCTGGGAGGGTCATGATCCGGTATCCAGCGGCGACACGCTCGATACGGAATGAGCGGTTGGTCGATTCGTATTCTTGATTGAGCGTATCGATCGCTTCGTCGAGTGATTCTGGAGTAACCGGATCTTTGGTTTGCTCGAGGAGATTCAGCGGATCGATGATCGCTTGGGCTTTGATTGGGCGGTCCGCGGTCATCAGGATCGCTTCGAGGGCGGCTCGAGTGCTTGGATCCAATGGAGTTGTTGGTGCTGAAGGCGCATTGTTTGCGGGATTGGTCACTGTATCTTGCTCGGAATTTTGTCCGGATTCTGATCTTGTATCTGGTTGGCTCGTCGTGGTGGTCATGGATAGATGGTATCACAGTTTCGTGCGGATTGTGGGCAGAATTGGGGGTTCTCTGATATGCTGGGGAGATGCAGCATCTGAATGAACCATTGCCTAGTGATCAGTATCGGTACGAGGATCTGAAAGAGTTGACCGAACACGAGTTGCACCGTCGGCGAGAGCGGGTATTTCTTGTACTTTCGGGGCTGTTTTTGGGCACGCTCGCGATGCTCAATATCCTTGGGATCACACGGTTTATCAAGCTCTTTGAGATCGACTTTGATAGCGCCACGGCGGGGACCACTGTATTTGCGGTGGCGGTCGGGGTTCTGCCTTACCCGATGACTTTCTTGTGCACGGATTTTATCTCAGAGCTCTACGGCAGACGCAGAGCGAACGCGGTTGTTTGGGTGGGGTTGGTTCTGAATCTTTGGGTGATCTGCATTTTGTGGATTGGGGGCGCACTCCCAGGATTTGAAAGCGTTGGGGCGGATGGGGCGATCGTTGCGGATGCGGCGGGTCGGCTGCCTGTGTTTTTTGAGGTGCGGACGCTCGCGTTCGGGGCGGTGACGGCTTCGATGGTGGCGTATTTGGTGGCGCAGTTGGTGGATGTCCAGGTGTTCCATTTTTGGAAACGGCTCACGAAAGGGAAGCATTTATGGCTTCGCAACAATGGATCCACTTTGGTGAGTCAGCTGGTGGATACGACTGCGGTGATTCTGATTACTCATTTTTATGCGAAGGCGCTTCCGATTGACCCGGCCCAAGAGATTTGGGTTCAACTCTGGGTCTTTATTGGGACCGGGTATGCGTTCAAGCTGGTTGCCGCGTTGATTGACACGGTGCCGTTTATGCTTGGGACTCGTTTCTTGGTCCGATATTTGCGTCTTGATCCGAATGGATCTTGATTGAATCGCTTATTTGGCGTGTTTGAGCGAATCGGACGGGTGGTGGTGTCGATAGATGTCGCATGGCCAATATTCAAACTCATGCTGGTTCTGGACTGACTGTGGTGCTTGTTGATGATGAGCCTCACATCACACACATGGTTGCACGCAAGTTGACCCAGAACGGGTTTACGGTGCATACCGCGATGGATGGGCAGCAAGGGCTGGCGAAGATTCTTGAAGTCATGCCTGACCTTGTTGTGACGGATCTACAGATGCCATACATGAGCGGGATTGAACTTGCGACTCGTTTGTTCAACTCTCAGAAGACAACCAATATCCCGGTGATCATGCTGACGGCTCGTGGGTTCGCGATTGAATCGCAAATTCAGGAACTGGACAATGTGAAATCTCTCCTAAGTAAACCCTTTGGAACCAAGGCGTTGGTCGATCTTATTGGCAAAACGCTTTCTGAGGACAACGGGGAAATGGAGCGCTGCGCATGAAACTCCAGTTGATTGATGAAAACCGCCCTCAGCTTCCGCCTGTATTTGTACAACGGTGTTCTGAACTTGGATTGGTTCAGTGGAGCGTTGATGTCAATGGGATGCCGTTGAATGATCCGGTTTGTCCTGCATCATTAAAGAACTGCCTTTTGAGTGGTCCGATGCGTGCGATGTTGATTGAATGCGCAGAGCATTGGTCCACGCAAGATACGCTTTCGATGGTCGAGTTTGTTGATGGGATTCGGATTTACCCCTTTGCGATCGAGCATCATGGGAGACGGACGGGGTTTGGGATCATGCTCGCGTTTACGGAGGCGGTGCTCTCGCAGCCACTGATTTCTGAATGCGCGGGTGGTGATCCGTTGACGATCTCGGCTATACGGCACACGCTGACGGGGATGATTCGGCCTTGGGGTATTATGGCTGAAGAGATCGAGCAGCTGCTTCGTTGGATGCACAATGACCAGGACGAGATGCGTGGTTCACTGGGGATGATTGAGAGCTACGCGGATCAGTTGACCGAATCCTATGAAACAGTCACAGCGCTACACATGCTTGGGCGCGACATGGGGAGCGTGGAAGAACCACGCTCGTATATTCTCCAGACTCTTGAGATGGTCGGGGTCACGATCGGGTATGACTGGGTCGCGTTCATGATCAATACAGAGGAAGGCGACCAACTGGTTTCCGAAAAACTTTCTCAGTATGGAGAGTACAGCTTTGATCCGGCGGTCTTACGGAGCGAGGTTGAGAAGTTGATTGAATGCGAGCCGATCGCAGTATCTGATAAGACCGCTGTGTATGAGGCGGAGGGCTTCTTCGCAGATCTTGATCCGCAGGTGATGATCCACCCGGTTCAGGCGCACGGACGAAAGTATGGATGGTTGCTTGTTGGTGGGAAGCAAGGCGATGACTCCTATGTCTCATCGCACGATACCAAGACCATCGATTCGATTACCGGTATTTTCGCGGCGTTCCTTGAGAACTCGCGTTTGTATGAAGAACAGCGGCGGACCTTTGTGGGAACAGTCCGGGCCCTCTCCGGCGCTATTGACGCGAAAGATCGGTACACGCGTGGTCACTCGGTTCGAGTTGCGATGCTCTCGAAACAGCTTGCGCTTGAGATTGGGTACAACGACGAGGATGCTGAGCGTGTCCGTCTGTGTGGTATCCTTCATGATGTGGGCAAGATCGGGGTCCCCGAAGCTGTGCTGTGTAAGAATGGTCGGCTGACGGATGAAGAGTTTGATTTAATCAAGCTGCATCCTGAGATCGGCGCGAACATGCTCAAAGAGCTTCCCAGCTTGCAGGACATTCTTCCTGGGGTGCTGCATCACCACGAGCGGTGGGATGGGCGAGGGTATCCGATGGGGCTTGCGGGTGAAGACATCCCGGAGCTTGGCCGGATTCTCGCGCTTGCGGACACCTTTGATGCGATGAGTTCGAATCGTGCGTATCGGTCTGCGATGCCTCGCGAGAAGGTGCTTGCGGAGATCGCGAACTGTGCCGGCACTCAGTTTGAGCCTCGGCTTGCGGAAGCATTCTTGAAGCTCGACCTGAGCGAGTACGACGAAGCGGTGAAGAATCACGCGGCTCAGGATGTGCGGAACGCTGCGGCGTGATCTGAGACCGAACGCGTATAGCTAGTCCTTAAACTCAATGTTGCTGAGTACATTTAGTCGTAGACTCGAACCCATGAGTCCTCAACAACTGAAATATCCGCGGGTAGGTCGGGCTTGACTGAAGCGAGCTTTGACACTTCATCTGCTGTGAGTTGTTTCGCACCAAAGTAGACAACATGAGCGATGGACCCAGTAAACCCAACTTTGACAACAGATAAAAATGAGTAGATGTATGCAGCACCAATATTGAGCGGCTGACTACCACCGTTTCTCTTTTGTCCAGTCTCTACGCCTGAGACATTGCCTGTATTCCTTGCTACACGCTGTCCATCCATGTAGACTGTGAGCCCACTGGGTCCGAATGTCAGTACGACATGATGCCACACTTCTGCTTCCAATATGCCTGATGAGGAACTTGCCATATCTGAGTAACTAAATGTTCCATCATCGCTTACAAAAGCATATAGACCGCCGTTGATGGTTCCAAGCATCAGGTTTGGGGCTCCAGATGCGGTATATCGCATACCCAACAGTCCATACGCCAGAAGATCTGAGTTTTTCACCCAGAGTGAAAAAGATCCTTTGGTTTCAGCAAACATTGGTGTATATGAAATTTGAGCCTGGTCATCATTGTCATCGAAGAGTGGCACCACTCCTCCTTCGTCATTGGTGGCCGCAGCTACAACAGATGGATCAAGATAGGTCCCACTGCTGTTCCATATTTGATCTGAAACGACTGATGTGCCCTTGCTTTCGTTGAGTGGCCAATAGTATGTGGCGCCCATACCTGTAAGCGTCTCAGAATAAGTGGCATTGTCAACAGTGTTCGCAATTTCTAACTGTGCCGAGGTAGAAAACGATCCTGATTCTGCTGTCAGTTTTAGAATGAAGTTTGTGGTTGAACTGGTAGGAGTTGTATCAGTATTCGCATCAGTTACAGTCCCGGAAAATATCGTGCTTCCGTGCTTTATTGACGGAAATGCGACTCCTGTTTGAGCAGTATCAACCCAACTCTTGTCATCTGAGATGTGCTGTAAGGCGTACTCAGTCGCATCAAGGATCTCGCTGTTGCGCTCAGCCATCCGTTCAACATAGGTTGTCTTGGTATTTGAGCTTGCTCGGAGATGCACACCGACCCCAACCATGGTTACGATCGCGGCCACAGTGATCAATGTGACAAGGTATACGGATCCGGATCGAGGATTGTATCGACTTCTCGATGGCATCTTATTTTTCTCCTGTTGCAACAACAAACCCGAGAGTATCGGCGGCTTGTGAATGGAGCGTTGAGATGGAGGAGAGCACGGTTCCGTTCTTTGAGACTTCGACGGTTACTCTCTTGAGTCCGGTGTTCATCTTTGATTCTGCGGAGGGGTCTGCGAGCATCACATGCATAACACTTACAGAGCGTGTCCATTCCTTCATAGTTGCGTATGCAGAGCCGTATGAGTTCTTTGGTGGGCTTGAAGACCAGCCGTGATAATCGTCGATGTCGTCGTAGGTCAGTCGCATGAAGATTGAGTCGTCTGCGTCGAATCCGATGTCGTCTGGAGTGGCTGCGTTTGGATCGATGAAGAGTTTGGTTGCGATTTCCTCTGTCAGTTCGTTGGCTAGATTCGCGGCGACGAGTTTATCTGCTTGAACTGATGTGGATCGTGTGACTGGACCGACGATGCTCATGGTGGAAACCAAGACGAATCCCACGAGAAGCATCGATACCACTGTCTCGACAAGCGTGATTCCTCTGGATGATTTGCTAAGTTGCTTCATCAGTTGAACTCCGGTTTGTCAGGGAGGATCGCGTGGATTTCAAAGGTTGGCTGGATTGTTCCTTTGACAACAATGAGCCCTTTGACGACCGAAATATCGGTGCCCTCTGTGATGAACTGCATTGTGAAACCGCTGATGTTCTCGAATAGTGTTACTGCGGTTTCTGAATCAGCCTTCCGACTAAAAGAGTTGGTGCTATCTGTGTAACGATAAACAATGCTGTTTTTCTGCCCCGCTTCCCCAGCATTCTTCATGGTCAGCGTAAACTCAATATCCGAAGCTGCAGCGCGGTACTGAATCACTGAGGCTTGCTTGAGATCATTCCTGAAGAGGTTTAAGGAATCTACCACTGTTCGGTCAACAATGCCTGAGTCCGTTGGGGTTGGCAGCGCGAAGCTTCCGATCATCACGGCTCCGCTCAATCCTACAAACAGGACGGAGACAATCGAAAGACTGATGATCGTTTCGATAAGCGTGAATGCTCGATTGTTATTGGCAGAGTCTTGTTTCATTTGAGTATCCCTAGCACACCACCAACGAGTTCTTCGACAATACCCTTTACTTCGTCTGGGGCTGCAGAGACGACTGGGACAATACCTGTATCGGCAACCCCTTCTATATCAACAGTCAATGCCGTGGTGCTGTACCTCAGCTGGACCCGCCCTGACGGGCTGATGTCACCAAACGCTGTGATGACCATGACTTGATCACCACCCAGGTTTGTACGATTCAGGTCGATATCGAATGGCTCTTCGTTGAAATCACGAGCGATGACGATTGCTTCTCGGGTGATCTCATTGCCTTCAACGATGACATAAATCTCTTCCGATGGATAGAACTTGAGGGTGTGTTGCTTTGAGGTTGCTCGTGCTCTGAGTTTCGCTGTTTCGATATCTGCGAGGAGTTGTTTCTTGCCTGCTTGCAACTTTCGCCCTGTTGCAGCGTCGGCAAACCTGGGGACGGCGATGGCGGTGATGATTCCCAGGATCGTGACCACGATGACGAGCTCGATCATGGAGAAACCACGATTCGATCTGGTGAGTGCGGTGTTCATGTGACCCTCCGGAAACGGGAACGCCCCGGTCTGCTGATGCTGACCGGGGCGAGTGAAAGAGTGTTCGAAACTGAGTGTTTCATCTCTGTATGATTTAGTACGCGTTGTACTGGACGCCTCGGACATCGACTTCGGTGTCTGGGAGGTTTGCGCTGATGGCACCTGTGGATTCGTCGTATACCCAGCCTGCTGTGGTGCCGCCTTGGGTTGCGACAAGTGCGCTCTGGCCTTTATTGGTGCCGACTTTGAGCTTCGGGAGTTCGCGGAGGTATGGCCCGAGGTAGTAGGTTGATGACTTGGTGGCGTTTGCGGTGCCTGCGTCATCTGTGTAGGTGGTCATCTTTGCTTCAAAGGTTGCGAATGCTGGGAGGGTGCCGCCATGCTCTGCTTTGTAGAGATCGATTGCAGATCGGAGTACTGCGAGGTCAGCGACGAGACCTGAATCTGCGGCACCTGATGCACCACGGCTCATGCGTGGGATTGCGATGGCGCCGATGATTCCGATGATCACAACCACGATTACGAGTTCGATGAGACTGAAGGCACGACGATTGGCCTTGATTGTTGAGTTAGCTTGCATGAGTTCTCCTTCACTTGCCTTTGCAAGCGGTTTGGTGTTTCAGGGAGAATCGGCTATTCACTCGCAACTGTTCACACTTGTCAGCATGTGATTGAGGTTGATTGTTACCTGATTCCGTTTGTACGGATTAGGCGGCTTATTCGTCGATGATTGCGGGCAGAACTACCCAGTATTCTTTGCCTTCCTTTGAAACGACGATCTGGCGTTTCTCTACGCTGATGAGTTTGTAACCATTTCTGGTAGTTTCACCAATGCGGTAGAGTGTTCCATCGAGGATTGCGCCGGACTGTCCTGAACGCGATGGCATCACCGCTGAAAGGACTGGGAGGTCGCTTGGAGCGGATTGGACTGGCATCTGCTCAACCACCGGCTGGATGACAGAGGATTTGGGCGCAGAGAGTACCTGCTGCTTTGGAGCTGGCTTATGCGTCGGTGCGAACAACTGCTGGAGTTGTTCTGGATTGATCGCAACATCTCCGGACAGTTCAGAGTTCTTGAGCCGTTCGTTGAGGATCTGCGTAACCGACTTGGTAATCGGTGCCGTGACACTGGCGATCATCGCTTGGTCCGGTAATGCATTCAGATCGCCAGCACCGAGTGAATCGGCGGATGCGCTGTTCGGCGAGAGGATTGCTTGATCAACGACGAGCGATGCTCCAGCGACGATCATGAGCCCGAGAAAGATTTTGCGTTCTGTTGTGAGTCCCATGTCAAGAAGAGTCCAAAATCAATCCCTCATGTGCAAGTGGATTGCATGCTTTCATTCTTGAATCTGTTACTCGCTGGTGGGTTTGTACCAGTTGAGTTGGATATCCGACGAGACTACTGATTGATCTGCTCCAGATGAACGGATCGAGATCGACATAACATGGATATCGGGCATGAACTCATGGACTTGATCAAGCCACTCTGTCAATGCTGAGTATGGAGCAGACAATCTGATAACGATTGGGTGGAACACTTTGCCGTCTTTGGTTTGTTCCGATTTTGGTTCGAACTGATCCAGTTCCAGTTTGTATTGCTCTGCGAGAGCGACGACTTCAACCGCGAGTTCGTTGATGCTCTCGGGGACAATGACATCTTTATCCTCTTCGACAATTGAGCGAAGGTTTGAGATCTGATTGGTGAGTCTCCCCCGCTCTTGTTGTGCGACAGAGAGTTCCTCGGAGACCTGGGTGAGTCTGATCTGCGAGGACTCGATTCCTGATTGGCGTGATTCCCAAGATGTGTAGATGCTATAACCACAGATTGCGATGGTTGCGATCGCGATCACAGCACCAATTGCGTGGATATGGGATGGAGCGAGCGATTTGAAGTTCATGGTTTTTGCTCCGGAGCTTTGTCGGCTTTGATGATGGCTCTGATAGTTGAGTTGACCAGTGCATCCTCGCCTGTTGAAGTCCTGCGCGAATCGAGCATGTTCACCTCGTCGAATACTCGTGAGCTTTCAAGAATGACGAGGAACTCTCTCGCTTGTGACAAGCTTCCGGTGTAAACCTGGATACTCAGTTCGATCCGCTGCCCCCCCTCATTCTCGATGATGGCTGCGTTGAACGAGTGAATTCTGACATGCGATGGAGCCGTCGCGGCGAGATGTGTGAGTACATTGGTCCATTGGATTCGGGTCTGTGCTCGCAGTTGTGACTCGGCTTGCGTTTGCAGCGTGATGAGTTCTTTTTTGAGAGAAGGAAGTGAACTCTGGAGTTGCTGGAGGTCATTGACGAATCGTGTCACATGCCCCGTATCGGAGGGCTTTGCGGTTCGGAAGTTGATGCTGATCGCGATCGCGGGCATCACAACAAGCACAACGATAGAAACCAGAGCAAGTATCCAGTTTCTGGTCGCGGTTTCACGACGGCGAGCGTTGATTCTCGACAATGGAAGCAGGTTTGGGCTTTGCACTTGAGTATTCGAGGTTTTCATGCTGCAGCCCCCTTTGCCAATCCAGTTGCGATATTGATCCGAGGCGAACACTTGTATTCGAACTGAGAAATCGGCTCATAGTACGAATCGCTGGATTCTGGGTTTGGCGAAAGCATTAGCGTGGGCATCCCTGTACGCTGGGCAGTCGCATAGGCGAACTGATCGAGGTGAGCGTAGTAACCCGATCGGAGCACGATTCCGAATGGAGCGAACCGATGCTGCTGCGATACATAAGTTAACGCCGTGTCGAGTTGATCCATCATCTGCGAGAGCAATGGTGTGAGCAATGCTGAAAGGATGCGTCCGACTTTGGATTCATTGTTTAGCAGGGATTCAGTTGGGTTGAGCAGGGTATTGATCGCATGAATCGGCATCGCGTGATCATCGATGAGCTGCCTGCGGACTCTTGAAGCGCCGAGATCAATCTTTCTGGTATACACCGGTGTTGACCCAACGGTGATGACGGCCCATGAATGGTCCCATCCAAACTCGAGGACGCAGTTGATCGCGTCTTGTTCAAACTCACTGTGTGAGGAAGCGGTGCGTACCAGCGCGGTCTCGATTGGCTCAACACTGATCGGTAGCAAATCTGCTGACTCAAACTGATCGATGAGCTCATCTAAAGGCTCGGTTTCACAGGCGACAGTGTAGTATGGTGACGGGAACTTTGATGGAGGATTTTTGGGGGGCTGTGTCCAGTATCCGATCTGCAAGTCTTTGGTTTTGTGCGCCCCTGACCTCTGTGCTTCAAGCAATGCAATCTGATTGATCGGAGCTCCAGATCCTTTCGGGGGGAGTTCGAGGATATGAAATGACGAATGCTCCTTGGGGACACCGATCGCGACTTTGTTGCCGACAAATCCACGCTGCGCGAGAAGTTGAGCGAACTGGTTGAGTTCGTCTGTTGAGGGGACCAGTTCCCTTGATCCTTTGCGAGCAAGAGTGGTGACGGCGGTTGTAATTGGGCGATCGTGCGAAGATGTGTTGAGCTGGACAGCTCTAAACTCGTTGTAATCGAAATCGATCCCGATCGGGGAGAAGTGCTTTGGTTTCATACTTATTGCCCCGCTGATGCTGTAAGGTCAAAGAGGGGAAGGAACATGCTGATCGCGATGAACGCAACCATAACTCCCAGTCCAATCATGATGATGGGTTCGATGAGTGATGAGATGGATTTGATCACTGTTTCATTTTCTTCATCGAGGTAATCTGCAAGCTGGATCATGACCGGGCCCATTCGGCCTGATTGTTCCGCGTTTCTTACTGCTTCGACCGCGCTGGGAACGATGAGGTTGCCGGTAGAAAACGCAGTCGAGACCGGTTCGCCGATCGTCACGGACTCTTCGGCAGTGGTGAGCAAGTCTTTGTAGAGCGTGTTGCTGACAGAGCGACGGGTGAGTTCGATTGATTCCAGAATGGGCACCTTTGATTCGACGAGCAATCCGAGGACCCTGAAAATTCTTGCGGTTTGGATTGAACTGAGGGTGCTGCCGAGCACTGGAACCTTGAGTAGGTTTGCTTCAACGATCGACCTCCCCTTGTCGGAGCGAATCCAGAAGATCAATCCTCCGATAGCAGTGACGAGACCTGGGATGATCCCCCACCAATATGAACGCAGGATGGTTGAGATCAGCATGAGGAACTCTGTTGTGGGTGGGAGTTCAGAATCGAGAGATTCGAAGAGTTCCGCAAACCTTGGAAGAACCAATCCGATCATGACGGTGATGACCACGATTGAAATTGCAGTCAGCAAGATTGGGTACATCATCGCGCCTGCGATATTCGCTCTGATTTTGGCTTCTTGGCGCAGTAGTTTGCTCACGCGATTGAGCATTACATCTAGATTGCCCCCTGATTCTCCGGCGGCTGAGAGTGAGCAGAAAATCGGTCCAAAGACTTCGCTTTGGAGTTCCATAGCTTCTGAGAGCGAATCCCCTTCTTCGAGTCGCAAGCGGAGTCTTTCGAGCACCGATTGGAGTTTCTCGGAGCTCGCTTGCATTTCGAGTGAATGAATAGCGTCCACCAGGGGGGTGCCGGTTGAGACGAGCACGGACAGCTCACGGGCAAACTCTGACACGACTTTAACGGAGATTTGTGTGTTCTTCTGATTCTTCTTTGGTGCTGCTTTGTTGCTCTTACTATGCGATTTTCCGCCCGAGACATCTTGGTTGTGAATTTTGGTCACGAGCAGATCTTTGCGACGGAGTTTGTCCTCCGCCTCGCGTTGGTCAGCGGCTTCAATTGTCCCGTTCTTTGAGGCGCCGGTCTTTGTGTATGCTTCATAGGAGAACTTCATGCTGCACTCCTCGCTGTTGGATCTGAAGTCTCGTCACCTTCATCAACCTTGGTCACTGAGAGAATTTCTTCGAGACTGGTATGGTGAGCGATCGCGAGCTTGACGCCTTCTTCGCGTAACGAGAGCTGATTTTGTGAACTCAGGAGCGTTCTGATTTTGTTTTTTGGCGCACCTGCATAGATCAGACGGCGGACTTCGGGAGTGACTTCCATGAACTCATAGATACCCATCCGCCCTTTGCATCCTGTGTCGTGGCATGTTGCGCAGCCGGCACCCTTTCGGAATGGTCGTCCGGTCATATGGGAGAGTCCAGCGTCTTCGAGCACCTGTTCGCTAGGGTAATAGCTCGTTGAACACCCTGGGCAGACTGTTCTTGCGAGTCGCTGGGCGACGACGCCGTTGAGTGCTGCGGAGAGGAGGTATGGCTCCACATTCATATCGACCATACGCGAGATTGCGCCAGGGGCATCATTGGTGTGCAGGGTCGCGAGCATCGCGTGTCCGGTGAGGGACGCCTGGATCGCTACAGTTGCGGTTTCTTCGTCGCGGATTTCACCGATCATAATGACATCGGGGTCTTGACGCAGGATTGAGCGAAGGGTGCGCGCGAAGTTGAGACCGATTCCGTCGTGGACCTGGACTTGGTTGACCATGTCGAGTTGATACTCGACTGGGTCTTCAACGGTCACGATGTTGGTTTCTGGTGATCGGAGCAGATCCAACGCGGAGTAGAGCGTGGTGGTCTTACCCGATCCTGTTGGACCAGTGACCAGCAGCATGCCGTGTGGGAGTTTGAGTGTTTTCTTGAATCGGTCGAGTAGCTCTGGGCGGAAACCGAGTTCTTCCATTCGGACATTGAGGTTTTCTTTGTCCAGCACACGGATCACAAGTTTCTCGCCAAGAAGCGTTGGGAGACTCGAAACGCGGAGGTCGATCTCGCGACCATCTGCGATGATCCGGACACGACCTTCCTGCGGCATGCGCTTCTCAGAAATGTCCATCTTCCCGATAATTTTTACGCGGGACACAATCGCGGAGTGCATCCCGATCGGGGAGTGCATGAGTTCGCGGAGTGTACCATCGATGCGATAGCGGATTCGCGTGCCGCCTTTGTCTGGCTCGATGTGGATGTCAGATGCGCCGTCCTTCACTGCACTGAGCATCGCAACATTGACCAGGTTTACAATTGGTGAACCTTCGACCATCTGCGACAGGTCGGTTGTTGGATCATCATCCACCGATTCGCGTTCGACAACCTCGACATCGGTTTCGGTGAGTGTTGTCAGAAACTCGTCGATGTCGACATCGCCCGCGGAGTATTTTCGTACAAACTCGAGGATGTTGTTCTCGAACGCGAGGACTGGGAGAATCTGCAATCCGGTCTTTGCGGCCAGTTGATCTACCAATGGCAGATTCTGAGGTTCTGACATCGCGACAGTAAGTTTTCCGTGAACGCGGAACATGGGGAGTACTTTGAAGCGTTCGCATTCATCGGGATGGATCAGTTGGATGAGTGCGGGGTCGATCAAGCCGTGACGAAGCTTCACGCCTTTGACACCCAGGCATCTTGCGAGCGAGTGGAGCAACACCGATTCGGAAACAGTTCCGGATGAAACCAGCAACTCACCCAGTTTTTTGCCGCTGGTGCGCTGTTCTGCAAGTGTTTTTTCGAGCTGCTCTTCGGTCAGGTGTCCTTCAGCAATGAGAACCTCGCCGACCAATCGTGGGCGGGATGCTGATTGTTCGACATCGGTGTTGATGTCGATGAATGCAGAATCATATTGTGATTCGTTGGACGACATTAGCGGTAGCTCCGGACTGCGTCTTGGACTTGCGTGAATGGCTCAAAGGACTCTGTAGTGTGAGTAACACGGATGGTTTCGGAGAGTGTTTCTCCCATGGCACAGATCTTGAGTGCTTGTCCGAACCCGTTGAGTTGATTGGCGATATCCACAAGCGATTCGAGTCCGGTCGAATCGACATAGGAAAGCTCAGATGCGTCAAGCACGAAGCGCCCCAGCGATTTACGGATGAGCTGGCTCGCTTGATCGACAAACTGCTCGGAATCTTCTGTGTTCGCGATTGGACCGATCGGTCGCAGTACGCTGACGGCACCGATGGATTGTTGTTCGAAGGTCATCATGGTTCTGCTCCTTTCTCTGATCGGGTGTCTTACGCTGCCTTACTCGCGGTGTTCCGTCCGGACGGGATCGTGATGATGAAGGTTGATCCATGATCCAGTTCGGATTCGACAGAGATCTTCCCGCCGTGCATTTTGATGATTTCTTGGGTGATCGATAGACCAAGGCCGGTTCCTGAGATCGAGTTGATCCGCTGGTCATTTGCTCTGCAGAATCGCTCGAACACTCTGGACTGATCTTCGAGCGAGATCCCGATCCCGGTATCGGAGACACGGACGGTCATCGCGTCGGACGGATCAAACTCCACTTTGACGGTGACGGTTCCGCCTGACGGGGTGTATTTGAGAGCGTTGCCCATCAGGTTGTGGATCGCTTGACCTAAACGGTCACGATCTGCTTCGAGTGATGGAAACTTGGGTGGGAGATCGAAGACAAGATTAATCTCTTTGGATACAGCTTGTGGTGCGTAATCGCGCTCCAGCTCGTCGAACATCGCTTCTGGCCGAACAGTGTCTTTGCGGATCTGCATTGATCCGGCTTCGAGTTCCGACACACACAGCATGTCTGATACAAGACGCTCGAGTCGGCGGGACTCGGAGTTGATCATGTTGAATGCGTTTGAGCGGAACTCTTCGTCTTCTGCTCCTGAATCAATTGCCTCCTCGGCGTACAAACGGATGTTTGTGAGCGGCGTGCGGAGTTCGTGGGTGGTTTGCGCGATGAAGGCGTTGAGCGATTCATCCGCGTGACGCTGCTGGGTCATATCCTCGAGGAAAAGCAAGCAAAGTGTGTCATCATCGCGAGTGATTCTCGTGCAGGTCGTCTTGAGGATTGCCGAACTTTCTTCGAGCTCGATCTCGAATACTTGTCTGCGTGGCGCATCAGGATTGAATATACGCTTTGCAGTTGGCACCAGGATCTCGTGTGGATCGATGTCTGCAATCGACTTTCCGACTGAGATGGAAGGGTCTGCGTTGAGGTATGCGGCTCCAGAGCCGTTGATGAACTGGATGTTCATATTGGCATCAAGCACAATCATGCCGTGTGAGAGGGAGGCACAGACGCTGGAGAGTCCGAAGGAGTCTGATCCAGCGGAGGAGATTGTTTGTTCACAGTCGAAGAGCGCGATTCGTTCATTGAGGGTGTCTCGTTCTTCTAGGAGATCGTTGAATGCCTTGGCTTCAGGACCAAGACTCGATGCGACCATGAGGGCTTGGGTGCTTGTTTGACCTTGCAGGTATGAACCCAGAGCATTGCGGATCGCGAGGAGCGGTGCCTGTCTTTGGCGGAGCTGGAGCCACGCGATGAGTCCAAGGAGGATGCCGCTAAAGCTGGTAATCATTGCGGCGAGTTCGATCCTCCAGAGCAATGCTTGCTGTGCAAGAGGCATGGATTCTGCAATCAGTACCGCATCGGCGGCATTGGTGACCTGGAGAGGTTCTTGGATGACCAACTGGTTGATCGCGGTATCGAATCTGGATGACCGTTCGAACGGGAGAGCGGATTCGCCCCATGATTCGGGGAGGGTTTCGCGATAGGTGTTGTCTCCGACATCAGTCGAAACAAGGGTTTGGTCGTTTGCGTAACGGATTGAAAGACGGTGGTAGAGCCCGGTTGATTGGGCGTCAAGGAGCAATCTGCGGACTCGTCCGAGATCGCCGTCTTGGAGTGCGAGCTCGGTTTGTGACGCGATGAGTTCGATGTTTTTCGAGATTGAAATGGTGTGATTTACGCGGGATTCTGTGCGAATATCGGAGAGGGTTATCCATGTGAGCCCCCCTACTGCGAGCGTGATCGCTGCGATCACCATGAGCATCGACGACGAGATCGACGCGACACTCGGGATGCGTGTGGATGCTGATTTTTTGAACAACCGAGTTGGCATTCTGACGCCTCCGAGAAGTCTGTTATCTGGCTACTTCAACAGGAGGATCGGGTTTTATGGGGTGGGAATGAAGCGAAGATCTGGAAAGCCACTGAGACTAGCGAGGCAATTTTTGCGCACAAAAGAGCCTCCCTATCCCGGATTGATTCGGGGGGAGGCTTTCAAGAAGTGGGCGCGGGTGGATTCGAACCACCGAACACTAACGTGAGAGGATTTACAATCCCCGCCCTTTGGCCGCTTGGATACACGCCCGTGTATCGATTGTGAGGGTATTCGTTAGAATCCCTGAAAGCCACCTCTCGGACTCAAACCGAGGACCTGCAGATTACAAATCAGCTGCTCTATCAACTGAGCTAAGGTGGCGTATTTTGTTGTCGTCCTTCGCGAGAAAACAAGCGTTCGATCTCGAAGAACAACGGCCTCGCGATGGTGCGAGGCCGTGTTGTTGAATGGGCTATACAGGACTCGAACCTGTGACCCCCAGTGTGTCATACTGGTGCGCTAGCCAACTGCGCCAATAGCCCGAAGCGGCGGGATTATACCCGCTCAATCTAAATAGTCATGCTTTGGGGGCTTGTTTAGTTACCAAGAATGACGATTTCGACGCGTCGAGAGTCTTTCTTGGTCGCTCGTGGTTTGGAGGGGCCGAAAGCTGCGGAGTAGGCCTTGTCGTTGTCGACTCCCTTCGAGACCAAATATCCTTCCACAGCGAGTGCACGAGCGGCGGACAGGTTTTCGTTGGTGTGCCATTTTGCTTTGGTTTTGACGAGTTTATCGGTATCTGTGTATCCCTCGATGCGAACCATGTTGTTTGCATAGGTGGATTTGAGGACGCCTGCGACTCGGTCAAGGGTAGATTTGGCGTCGTTGCGGAGGTCTGCTGAGCCGGAGTTGAAGAGGACATCCGCTTCGACTCCAACGACGATTTCTCCACCGGTCCGGCGACCGATGTCAACGCCGTCGATGCCTTCAAAACCAGTTGCTGGATTGGCACGGGCAGCTGCGAGTGCGTCGCTCAGGCGTTGGTTTTCGCTGCGGAGATCGTTGTTTTGATCGATGTAGGATTGGTTCGCGTTGCCTGCTTGATCTGCGGAAGCTTGGAGTGCAGCGATGCGGTCACGGAGAGTGGTGTTCTCTTCGATCGCGGCGTCGTAGTCTCGTTGGGAGACGGTCTTACAGCCTGTGAAGGCGGTCAAGACGACTGCGGAGAGGAGGGTGAGTCCAAGTTTCTTGTTCAATGAGCGGATCATTCGTGAGCTCCGGGGTTTGGGATTGATGTGCGAATCTGACACTGTACTGTATACGGTTTGCAACCGGTTTGCATGGCTTGTTGTGCCCTGATCTTGCAGGGATTTATGGCAAACTAAATGGCGTATCCATCCCCATGATTCGCCCCAGCCCCCACTCAATGACGGGCTTGGCGAACAGGACGAGGAGGGTGGCGATCGCGAGGGATGGGCCGTAGGGCATGGCGCGGGAGAGCTTGCCCTTGCCGAGGGCACCCAACGCTGCGATTCCCAGCGCGACAAAGGCGGCGAGGAAGAACGCAAGGACGGAGTCAATCCATCCCATGCACGCTCCGACGGCGGCCATCATGTGGACATCTCCGAGACCCATCGCTTCTTTGTTGAAGAGAACTGAACCAAGGATACGGACTCCCCAGACGACTCCCCCACCGATCAGGTATCCCGCGAGGACTCCAGAGAAGACCACCAACCAGAGCGGCGCGTTGATTGGGGGAACCATCGCTCCCGTCACAGGGTTGTATGTGTAGGGGCCTGCAAAATTCGTGACGAGGGTGACGGCGAGCCAACCTCCGAAGAAGGCAAAGATCGCGACGGGTGCGAGGAACGCAAGCTCGCGGACCATCTCGCGGCGAGCGTATGGATACATGATCCATTCTTGTGCATCAGAATGCGTTGGCTCTTGAGAATCTTCTGAATCGGGATCGGCTTCGATCGATTCGGCGAGTGTGTTGTTGTGTTTTTCGAGCCATTGATCGTAGTCGGCGAAGCTTCTGGCGAGGACTTTGAACTTGAGGAGGAGGTTGGCAATCAACAGCCCAATCGCGGCACCGATCATGATCCCGATGAATCTCCAGCCGTGGAGACCGGAGGTTGGGATCGACCAGAGGAACCCTTCTGCGGAGAACCATCGACTGTTGGATTCAGTGAAGTTCCAGTATCCGGGAATGACTTGGGAGAGTGATCCGCGCGAGATCTCAAACCACACGGCATGACCGGTGTGGAAGATCAACGCAACGATTGCTGGGACCCAGGTGAGGACGAGAGGGATGGTGTAGGTTCGTGCGTCGATGATGGTCATCGCGACGAGTGATCCCATGAGGATGAAGAGGATGACGAGGGTTGGCCAGGTCATTGCTGGGCCGTTGAGTGCCCATTCAGGTTTGATGTGGAATCCGAAGATGGTTGCGTTGTCGTTGACCATGAAGCACATTGCATAGAGCAATCCGAAGAGCACGGCGACGATGGTTTCAACGATGGGGTATTCGGGTGAGATTTTGTCTTTGCAGAATCGGCATTTGCCGCCGAGGATGATCCAACCGAAGATGGGGATGTTCTCGCGCCAGGTGAGTTTGGTGTTGCACTTTGGGCAGCGTGAGGTGGGACTGACGACATCGAGACCGAGCGGGAGGCGGTAAACGAGGACATTGACGAGTGAACCAAGAGAAGCACCGAAGGCCAGGATGAAGCCGAGGGTGATGAGCTTGGGGAGGATCATGATCAGTGCGTCAGGCATGGGTCACTTTCATCGGCTCAGTGGGCTCATTCGCTCGATTCTTCGGCCTGATCCAGATCGATCGCTTCCACGCGCTGCTGGGCTTGATCGAGGATCGCTCTTGCCTGCTTAATGAGCTTGGTTCCCTGCTCGTATCCCTTGATGGACTCTTCAAGACCGAGTTCTCCAGATTCGATGTTCTCTACGAGGGTTTCTATCTGGGAGACAAGGTCCTCATAACGGGGTTGATCAGATTTCTGCTTCTTGCTCATTGATTTGATTCTCCGAAGAGGTTTGGTTCTGGAGGTTGATTCTTGCTTGGCTTGCTCTTTGGGGACGGTTTTGTTTTTGCGCCTTTGCTGGAGACGGTCGAGTTGACCTGACCATCTTGGAGATGGGTGGTGAGTTGGTCGCCCACCTTGAGGTCTTTCGTGGATCGTACAAGTTTGCCATTAGCTGAGGTCGTGACTGAAAAACCGCGGGCGAGGACTTGGCGGGGACCGATCGCGTTGAGTTCGCGTTGTGATGCGGAGAGCTGGGCATCGAGTCGGCTGAGGCGAATGTGGATTGCGTTGTGGAGGAGTTTCGTGAGACCTGCGATGTGCTCGCGACGGGTCGCGTGGACGGCGGCGGGCTGGTGCTTTGCGAGACGGAGGGCAAGGGAATCAAGTGTCTTCGCTGAGCTCGATTGTGATTGTGTGATTGCGGCGGAGAGGCGATGGGTGAGCGCGGGGAGCTTGCTAGCTGAGGATTCGATGAGCCGCGCGGGGTTGGCGAGCGGACCGGCGGTGGAAAGACGGTTGAGGTGGTTGGTGTGGTGGGCAAGGGTTGTGGTGAGTTCACGCGTCAAGCGTCGGGTGAGTGAATCGATCTGTTCATAGAGGGCGGCGCGATCCGGGACGAGTTTCATCGCGGCTTGCGTCGGGGTCGCGGCTCGTTCGTCGGCGACGAGCTCGGCGATGGTCGTGTCGGTCTCGTGACCGATCGCGGCGACGATTGGAACTGGGCAATCGTGGATCGCTTTGGCGACGATGGGTTCATTGAACGCCCAGAGGTCTTCGAGTGATCCGCCGCCTCGCGTGAGGATGACCGCGTCGATTCCCAGTGTTTCGTGTTGTTTGGAAATCTGGTTGAGGGCGCTGGCGATTTGTGATTTGGCTTGGTCGCCCTGGACTCTTGCATCAACGACAAGCATGTTGACGGCGGGGCAGCGTTTGTTTGCGGTATCAAGAACATCTTGCAAAGCGGCGCCGGTCGCGCTGGTGATGATGGCGATGGAACGCGGAAAGATCGGGAGTGGTTTTTTGGTGAGCGGATCGAACCATCCTCGCGCGCGGAGGTCTTCGCAGAGTGCTTTGTAGCGTTGCTCAAGGTCCCCTTCACCAACGGGTTCGAGTTTATCAACGATGAGACTTAAGCGGCCGCTTGGGGTGTAGTAGTCGAGCTTTCCTGTAGCGATGACCTGCTGGCCGTGGGTTGGGATGGAGCGGGATCGCTTGGCGGCGGATGCGAAGAGGACAGCGGAGATTGTCGCGTTCTGATCTTTGAGGGTGAAGTAGTAGTGCGTGCGGTTAGTGACAGAACTGATCTCAGCGATGACACGAACTTTGGTTGGGAAGGTGGATTTGATTGCGGATTCGATGGTCGAGGCAAGCTGGGTGACGGTGAGCGGTTTCTCTCCAGATGTAGAAAGACCCCGACTGCTATGTGCAGCCGGGGATCGGTCTTTCCGGGTCATTTTGCTTGGATCGAATGGAAGGCGGTTGGTCACGCCTGTAGTTTACGCGTTTATTCGTTGGAAGCGAGTTCTTGGGTTGCTTCCTCGGATGAAGCTTCGTGTGATGCTTCATTGCGGGCTTCGACTCGTGCGACGACATCCGATGCGGTCCCAAACGGCAGCGAGATGCGGACTGGTTCGTCGCTATTGAGCAGGTTGCTCGCGATTGAACGGGCGTTTGTATCGTCTGCGTTGACTTGCTCGTTGGACTTTCCGCGAGGGACATCGGCAGGGATGCGGAAGCTTGCGGCTGGTTCTGGGAGCGATGCGTCTGCTCTAGATTCACCGGATGAGCGTGAGTTGGTGAAGGATTTGACGCCGTAGAACCCGTTGTTCCGGAGCCAGTTGTGGCGAGCTACTTCGAGGATCTTCATGAGTTTCTCGACGCGCTCGATGCGGTTGTGACTAAAGATGATGTGGTTGGTTTCGAGTGTGACGCCGTTGAACAGGAGGTTGGCGATGTCCTCGTTGCCTTCGGGGAGTGGAACGAATGGATCAATCGAGAACACGCCATCGAATGCACGAATCAGGATTCGGGCAGGTGCGTCTTGCCCACCCATTGCTTCGCGTTGTGATCCATTCCAGGTGACGGATCCATCCGCATCTTGTGTGCCTGCGAGGTCTCCGGTTTCGAAGCGGTTGAATCGGACTTGTACGCCGCGGGTTTCTGTGGTTGGGTATCCTGCCGGGTTGATCTCGATGATCTTGGTTGGACGGATGGAAGCGCTGGTGTGCTGAGCGTTTGCGGAAGTCGCGCAGAGAACTGCGAGAAGTGCTGCGGTAAGTTTGGTTTTCATCTTTGAACTCCGATGTGTTTTCGCGCTGGGTGGTCATGTGCCGAGGACGGCGCGGGGGATGGCTAGACCACCATCTAGAATGTACCACAGGAAAAGACGGATCAAAGCGGATCGGTGTCACAATCCGCACAAACTGCTTCGATTCAAGGGTTAGCGGACTGGGCGGTTGAACGCGGAGGGGATTGTTGTCGATTATCGGGGGTTGCGGAAGCTATACCGCTGCAGGGACAAGCTGGGAATACGCATCGACCGTTGCTCCGATATGGGTGGAGACTTTACGATGGTCGCGGATGTTGGACCATGCGTTTGTGCCGAGTGTTCGCGCGCGGTCTTTGTCGGCGATGAGATCCTTGAGCGTGTTGGACCACTGGGTTCTGCTGGATCGGTGGACGATCGCGGCGGTATCGTTTTCTATGAGACTGGTGCTCTGCTCTGCGGTTGATGCGATTACACACATCGCATTGCCCATCGCTTCGTACAGCAGAGAACGGTGCTCGTGGATGGTGTCGGGGTAGATCAAGAAGTCCGCGTTGAGCGCGAGGTCGCGTTGCTCTTCGATTTTGTCGATCAGTGTAATTTGGCTCAGCGCATTTGCTTTTTTGGCGCGTGCCCAGAGTCCTGAACGCTGGGCGGCGTGGAGATTGACGAAAAAATGAATATGTTCGTTTCCTGAGATTGCGTCGAGGATGCCGTCGAATGCAGCGGCGCATTCTGCCTTGGCTCTTCCTGAGGAATGAAAAACGATCGAGATCCCATGATCTTCGCGGAGGATCTTTCTTGGCGATGATGGCGCCGGGACCCCCCAAGGCGCGACTTGGATTGGGAGTCTTGCTCCTGAGTCAATCGCGGCGCGCTCGATGGTTTTGTCCGGCGCGGTGATCATGCAGTTGAGTGGTGTGTTTTTGATGAACTGGGTGGCTCTCGGAATCAGACCGGCACGCCAAAGCTCGAGAACCATCGCGGAGTTGAGTGACTTTGCGAGCTCTTGAGCGAGCGCCCAGGACTGGCCTCCGAAGGCATGGACGATGTTCCAATCATCAAGCCCGCGATCGGTGGTGAGTTCGCGGATGATGTTTGCTGCTCGGATTTTGAGTGTGAAGGAAAGACCTCGGTCCTTGTATTTCACCTGCGGAGCGAGCACTCCGAGCTTGGTCGTTTTAAACAAGCCGAGGTCTGGGACGACGAGACGGGTTTCGATCCCTTCATCGAGAAGTCCGATTGCAGTGCGTTCGAGCATCGCGCGTTCGTGTTGGGCAAAGAGACGATCAACGATGAGCAATGCACGCATGGCCGTCCTCGGAAGGGCTTAGGCGTTGTCAACGACGCGGTAGTTGAGTTGGGGCGCTTTGGATTCATCTCCGACCACGCCTTTGGTGTGCCAGACACCGACCCAGTGGTTTTTCGCGACTTCTTGGAGATGGTAATCACCTGCGGGCTGGTCAAGTTTAACGAGGTCTTGCGGAGGCTCGTTCCATGGCCACCACGGAGTGACACCCTTCTCAGCGCCGGGGAGTTTCTTGAACTCTTCAGGGTTGTTCACGATCTCGTCAATAGTGATGAGGCGATCGTGGTCAACACCGATTTTAGGAATCGACGCGAGCAAGCCTCGGGTATATGGATGGCGTGGATTATCGAAGAGGTCGTAGACATTTGCGTATTCGACCACACGACCAGCGTACATCACACAAACGACATCAGCGTTTTCTGCAACCACACCGAGGTCGTGGGTGATGAGAATGACCCCCATGTCACGAGTCGCCTTGAGTTCTTTGATGAGCTCGAGGATCTGTGCTTGGATGGTCACATCGAGCGCTGTGGTCGGTTCATCTGCGAGGAGTAGTCTCGGTTGGCAAGCGAGGGCCATCGCGATCATCACGCGTTGGCGCATACCGCCGGAGAACTGGTGCGGGTATGCCTTCATTCTGCTTTCTGGATCTGGGATTCCGACATCATCCATCGAGCGGACTGCGATGTTCCAAGCTTCCTTCGCTGTGACATCTTGGTGTAGAGAAATCGCTTCGATGATCTGATCGCCGACGGTGTAGACCGGATTGAGTGAAGTCATCGGCTCTTGGAAGATCATCGCGATCTCGTTCCCTCGGACCGAACGCATCTGCTGCTCGGTGAGGGTGAGCAGATTGACTTGTTTGCCGCTCTCCAAGCGATAGTTGATTTCTCCGCGATCAAAGCGCCCTGGCGGTCTTGGGATGAGTTGCATGGAACTCATGGATGTCACTGACTTACCACAGCCGGACTCCCCTACCACCGCGAGGGTTTGGCGTGGGTAGACGGTCATGTTCACACCATCGACGGCTTGAATGCGTGGACCCGATCCGTTGTCGAAAGACACGGCGAGATTCTTCACCTGCATCAAAGGAGTATCGGTTTTGGAGTTTGTGTTCATGCTTGATTGGGTTGCTGTTTGCGTCATGGGAATTCCTGGGATATGAACACTGCGTGATTATACGCGGGCTTTCTTGAGTTTCGGATCGATCGCGTCGCGTAGGGCTTCACCGATGAGGTTGTACGCGAGGGTCGTGAGGAAAATCGCGGCTCCGGGGAAGATCGCGAGCCACCAGATGAAGGTGCCTGTATCACCTGTCGCGTTTCTGAGGAGCGAGCCCCAGCTTGCTTGACCGGATGGGCCAAGACCAAGGAAGCTGAGCGTGGCTTCGATCAGGATCGCTGCTGCGATGAGGAATGAAGATTCGACAAGCACCGGAGTGACGCCGTTGGGAAGCATGTGCTTGAACAAGATTGACCAGAGGGGCAAACCCATTGCTTTGGCAGCTTGGATGTAATCCGTTTCGCGGAGCTTCATGAACTCTGCACGGATGAATCTTGCGGCACCGGTCCAAGTGAAGCAACCGATGATGGCCATCATGACATAGGTGTTGCGTGGGAGCACACCCGCGGCAACGATGAGAAGGAACAGGACTGGGATCGCCATGAACATTTCGACAAAGCGGTAGAGGAGCAGATCTACCCAACCTCCAAAGTACCCCATGAGTGATCCAACGATGACGCCGATCACTACGGCAATCCCGGTCGAAATAAATCCAATCGAGATTGCGAGTCGGCACGCGTGGAACATCTGTGAAAGCACACTCTGTCCCAGCGTGTCTGTCCCGATCGGGTGGCTCGGAGCAGGGTGAGCGATGATCGCTTCACGCAAGTCAAGCATGGTCGCGGGGGCTTGTTGCTGGAGTTCTGCGATAAACTCAGACATTGGATCTGAGGTTAATGGATCGATTGAGCCTGCAATGGAGTTGAGCCGGTCGTATTGGATTTGTTCGACCTGCATATCTGCCAGTTCTTCATCGGTGTACGCTGCGGATCTTTCCGCTGCGACGCGTTGGGCGAGCTCGAGTCTGTCCCACATCGCATTCATCGGGGTTGAACCCGGAGCTCGGTTGAACATCGCGGTTTCAGACTGGTTTGGCGAGAACGGTACGATTGTGTACACGGTTCGCATCTCGCCGTTGGATTCGAGGGTGCGATAGTCGTAGCGGTTGAGTTCTGGTGACCATTTCCATGCGACGAGGACTGACATGATGACAGCACACGCGAGGACAAATGCTGATCTGCTCCAACTCGCGTACGCAAAGATCGAGATCAGGATAAATGGGATCGCAGAGATCGCTGCGATTGCTGCAACAGCAACTGGTACAAACCAGGTTTCTTGTCCGAGATCGCGTATCGCTTCAGAAGCGTCGCGGGTGGTGAAGTACGACTCGGTCATCTTTGCGACGACAACCATAATGCCGGACTGAGCAGCTCCGGCGATGATGAGTCTGAGCCGTTCCCCTTTGTTGAGTTTGAGACCGGGAAAGAAGATGATAAGCGGTCCGACTACCCCCCAGAACAACAAGACGACATCAGACGCTTTGAGCGTGTTGATGAGCGGCGAGGCCATTTCACCTGTGGTCCCATCGGGATTGAGGTGCCATGCGATGAGGGGGTGCCCCGACGCGATGACTGGTGAGAAGATCGCGAAGAACGCAACGATCGCAACCCAGATGATCCCGGCAACAGCCGCGGGTCGTCTGAGTACCTGTCCCCATGCTTCGACCCAGAAGCCTTGGGCTTCTTGGTGTCCGATGCCTTGTGCGAGTTGCACACCGGTGACGGCTTCGAGGGTTTCTTGGAGTTGATCTGCGTTCTTACTCATTTGAAACTGATCCTTGGGTCGGCAAAGGCGTAGAGGATGTCGGCGAGAAGAAGCGCCAGAAGATTCACAGCTGAGATCATCATCGTGTTGGCAAGGAGCAACTCGCGATCACGCAGGTTGATGGATTCAAGGGTGAGACGGCCCATGCCTGGGACGGTGAAGATCATTTCAATCACAACCGAGCCTGCGAGCATCGCGGGGAAGATCGAGACGAACATGGTGATGAGCGGCAGGAGCGAGTTGCGGAAGACATGCGCGAAGATGATGTTCCTGCTCGCAACCCCCTTCGCTTTCGCAGTGCGGACATAGTCCATATTGAAGTTGTCAAGCATCGCGGCGCGTGTTTGTTTGGAGAGCACGGCGAATCCGCCGTAGACGAGACAGAGAACCGGGAGACAAACATGCCAGACAAGATCCAGAAGGTATCCTGGTTCCCATCCGTTTGGGCCTCTCGTAGGGAGGTAGGTGAATGTTTCGGCACCTGCTGCATGCAGACCTGCAACTGGGAACCATCCGAGGTATTCTTCGGAAGCGAGATATCCGATCGCAAGGACGCCTGCGAGCGGGATCGGGAAGGACCAGAGTCCGATGAAGAATGCGCCGGATAGGCGGTCAAAGAGAGATCCGGATTTGACAGCCGCGAGCATGCCGCAGGGGATCGCGATGAAGTAGATGATGGGGATCGCGATAAGGTTGAGAATCACAGTGATGGGCAATGCATCTTTGATGAGATCCACAACGGGACGGGACTTGGTAAACGAGCGTCCAAAGTCAGGTGCAGAAATGGAAACTGGTCCAACAACACCGAATCCCGCTTGCGGGAAGGGCTGGGCATCGAAGACACCTTTGAGGTTGGTCCACTCTGTCTGTGCTGCTTGGTAGTTGAAGATCAACAGTTCCCCGGCGGATTGGATTCGATCCCACGCATCGGAAGACTCGAAGAGTTCCTTGTTCTTTTCGATGACTGTGTATCTGATCTTCCCCTTTTTGTCGCGGAAGTTTTTGAGTTCGTTCTCACCTGCGACGAATCCGAGGATTTGATCGAGGTTTGCTTTGGCGCCGATTGCTCCCGCGCGAGCTTGAGAATAGGCGTTGTTTGCTCTGCGATAGATCCTTGCACGGTATTGCTCATCGTGTTCTGCATCGAATGCAAACTCGGAACGCTCTGGGAACTCGGGGAGTTCGTCTGTGAACCACTCCCATAGTGGCGGCTCTTTGGGGAGCTTGGGGGAGCGGATGAACTCGCCGGTCGGGTCGATCTGGTCTCTGGTACCAAACTTGATCGGCGAGACTCGCCCCAACCAACGGAAGTATTGAACGATCGGGGAATCATCGAGTCCGTAGCGGTCTTCGAGGTATGCCTCGCGGACTGCTGCGGAGTTTGCTTCCATCTGCCCTCCGGATTGGCGGAGCGATGCCCCGATTCCACCGGGCGCAAGGGCGATGATCATGAACACGAGGCATGTGATCCCGATCAATGTTGGGATCATGAGCAGCAATCGTCTGAGGATATAGGTGGCCATCGTTCCAGCTTTCTTCGAGGTGAGTGATCAGTACAACAAACCGTGATCAGTTCGCGGGCATGTAGTACTCACGCTGCTCGAGTCCCTTTGGATATGGATGGACATTCGAGAACTTCTTGGAGATGAAACGCTTCCAAGGGACGGACCGGATGAAGGTGTATGGCTGTTCTTCGTGGACAAGCGAGTGGAAATCGTGGAAGAGTTCCATGCGCTTGTTGAAATCGAGTTCCTTGACAATCGCGTCGAGGTACTGATCTTGACCGCCATCCCATTGGATGAAGTTGTGGCCTTGATTCTGAATCGAATCGGTGTGCCAGATTTGGCGTGGGTCCGATTCAGGTGCGGATGCGGACCAGCCGAGGGTGATCGCATCGAAGTTGCGGGTTTTCATGATCTGATCAAAGAGCGACCAGTCCACTGGTTTCGAGATGCATCGGATACCGACAGCGGCACAACGGTCGATGATGTATTTCTCCATGCGCTCGATGGTTTGACCACCGACGGAGCGGGTGAACTCAAACTCGAACTCGACGCCGTTCTCGTCTTCGAGGATGCCGTCGTTGTCGCGGTCGATCCAGCCTGCTTCAGCGAGGAGTTGTTTCGCTTTTTCGGGGTTGTATGGGTACGCCTCGATTTCAGGGTTGGCGGCTGGTGACGGCGGGTTGTTTGGTCCCACAGCGATGTTGTCGAGTCCTGCCCAGATATCACGGATCATGAGTTCACGATCGAGGTTGTAGGTCATTGCTTGACGGACACGCTTGTCGTGGAATGGGGTGAGCTTGCCGTTGCGTTCTCCGCACTGCCAACCAATGAAGAGGTATCCCGAACGCATGTTGAGCCACTTGAGTGAGTAGGCTTTCTCATCCCAGCCTTGCTGCGAGACTTTCTCGACATACTGAGGGGATGATGGGATGATCATGTGGGTTTCGCCGTTGACGAATGAGGTGAGTGCCGCGACATCCTCGGTAATGACATCGTAACGAAGCCCTGCGAGTGCTGGCTTTGGTCCCCAGTATTGCTCGTTCCGGACGAGGACGATATCTGTCCCAGGAGTCCATTGATCTTCGGGGTCAAGGTTCGCGAGTTTGAATGGACCCGATCCCATGACCAGCGCGGTTGCTTGGTTGATTTGGGTTGTGGTGAACTGTGAGTAGAAGTGTTTGGGGAGGATGTAGAACCCGAGCGCCATCTGAAGGTTGTACGCGTCTGGCTCAGTGAAGAAGATGTCGACGACCTTGTCAGAAACGACATCGATGCGATCAAGTTTGGTCATGACCGATCTGAGTGATTCGGTTTCGAGTTCGGGGTTGTCGATGTAGTCGTGGAATGTATAGCGAACATCTTCAGCGGTGACTGGCTCGCCATCAGAGAAGCGAGCGTTGTCGCGGAGTTTGACTCGAACCCAGTATCCCTTTGGATCATACTGCCATGCTTCTGCGAGTTGGCCTTCCATTTCGAGCGTTTCAGCGTTGTATTCAGCGAGGCGTTCGCAGATCTGATCATTGACTCTTCGGCCGTAGACATCCTCAGCGAGGACTGGTGTCAGTTTGTTGGGTTGGGCATTGAATGTTTCTTTGAAGACGCCTCCCAGTGCGTAGTCGTCCTCGCCTCTTGGGTCTTCTGCAAACTCTGGCTTGGCAAACCATTGGATCTCAACACCTGGTTGTTTGGACCATGACTCGTCGCGTGCGACTGGTTGGCCTGGATTCGCTGAGTTGTTTGAGCCGGAGACAACGATGCCTGCATCGAGCTTGGCATCGAGGCGGGTCACAAGCTGTTCGATGGTCCCAATCTTTGAGGTCATGTCCTCGGTCTGTTTCCAGCGGCGGTCATCTTGGATCATCGCAAGTATTGAGAATACGAGCGCGAGCGAGACGAGGACCATGAGGATGAAGTCTTTGAGGCCGAACTTGTTTTGCATGAGAATGGGTTCCGGTTTGAGTCACATACTTCTTGGCATTGAACGCCGAGGGGCATTCTAGCGTCGTGAATAGGGTTGTGTTAACGAGACCGCTTCGGATCGAACGCTTCTCGGAGACCTTCACCAACGAAGTTCATCGCGAGTAAAGTCATGCCGAGCAAGGCGCAAGGGAAGAAAAGCAGCCACCAATGGCTCCGGTAGGTGTTGAGTTCGCTCAACCCCTCTGCGGCAAGATTTCCCCAACTTGGGAGCGGAGGCTTGACACCAATTCCAAGGAAGCTGAGGAAGGATTCTTGTAAAATTGCTTGAGGCACAGCAAGCGTCGCATATACAACGATCGGTCCGATGAGATTGGGGAGCAGGTGCCGTATGAAAACGCGATGTCCAGGGGATCCCAACGCTCTCGCCGCTTCGATGAATGGCTGGTTTTTGAGCGAAAGTACCTGACCTCGGATCACGCGCGCCATGGTGAGCCAGGATACGCCCCCGATCGCGATCAGGAGTGTCACGACATCGAGTGTGGTTCTGGTGCTGTTGGAGAAAACCCTTCGAGGATAAATCTGCGCCGCTTGCTGCATGAGGTCGTCTTGGAGTTCAGGGGTGTTCTCAAAGATGATCCTCGCATCGGATTTGGAGAGCGGATCAGATGCTGTGGACTGGGTTTCGATGATCTGGTTGATCGACCAGCTTGTCTTGGTCCTCGCTCTGGATTGGTATTCATCGAGCATCGCATTGGATGCGACTGCAAGTAGCACAACAAGCAGGATATAGGGGAGTCCATAGAGGACATCAACGATGCGCATCATGACGGAATCAACTTTGCCTCCCATATAAGCTGCGATGGCGCCGTAGATGGTTCCGATCCCGACGGAGATGAGTGCTGCGCATATGCCGATTGTCAGCGAGATGCCCCCTCCAGTGAGCAAGCGGATTGCGAGAGATCGACCAAGCGCGTCTGAGCCAAGGATGAAAGACGGCGCTTCTTTGAGTGCAGCGTCTACGCCTTGCTTGCTCGAACCTTCGAGGATCGCGTCGACGCTTGTGCCTTGATCCGTCGCGATCTGCGAGAGGGTTGCTGGGTCTATCGCGGCAATCGCTCGATCTTTGTCGATCTGGTCGTAGCTCCACCACTGCGGAGGTAATCTTCCGGATTTGGGTTCACCGGAGTCGTATCGAGGGACTTCGGAGATGGACGGGTTTGCAGCCGAGAGGGTCCAAGGAAGCAATCCGAGGCACGCGAGGAACATGAACGCGAGGAACGCGAATCCGATGACTGCGGGCTTGGATCGTGTGAACGGATTGTCTCGATGTCGCGTCGGTCCGCTGAGGGCGGGAACGGAATCGGGCTGTGAATCAGACACGCTGGGCATGGATGCACCTTATCCGGTTTAGGGCTCGTATGCATACCGATCAGCGGCGATCTTCCTGACATGGAAAAAGAAAAACCGCAGGAATGACCTGCGGTTTTTCGACTTTGAATCAGGGAGACAGGATTTGAACCTGCGACCTTCTGGTCCCAAACCAGACGCTCTACCAAGCTGAGCTACACCCTGCGGTGGCCTGTAGTGTAGACCCATATCGGGTCAACCGCCACTCAACTTGTATGGACAATCTCAGAAGAATTTATTCCATACCCATTTCAGGGGCTTTACATCGGCACCTCGCGGAGAAGGACGATTCTCGGGGTATCCCCAGGATCGGTGACATTGGTTCGGTCCACGACCATGACATAGCGTTTAGCGAGCGACGGGATCAACGGATCCTCCGGCTGGAGGTTGGTCACATCAGACTCTTGGTATGCGTGGATGACGAACCAGACCGCGAAGTAATCGGACCGGACGGAGATCATGTTGAGGACCCCGTTGGCCATCGCGAGTCGCTCGGCGTAATCGTTGATGGTCGCGCCGTTGGTTTCGCCTCCGAAGAGCTGAGGGTCCATCGCGACGACAACATCTGGGTCGCCGTCGAGGTTCAGGTCGTCGTGGAAGTACTGCTGGATCGACAACTGAGGCTGAGCGGTCCGCAGCGCGACCGGGCTGGAGACCCCTTGACCAGCGCCTTGGGCGTCTGGTCCAAACGAAACAGCAAGGATTTCTCCCAATGAACCGAATCCAGGGGTTTGGCGCATGCCATCGATCCCGGAGATGGTCTGGCGATCGCGATGGTCACCATCGGAATCAGTTGCGAGATCTGGTGTTTCCTCGTCCATGAGGTTGTTGGCATGCGAAGCAGAGTTGTCGTAGGAGTTGTTGTCGTCCGGATCAGCGGACGCATAGTTGAGCGGATTGAAGTCCTGCTGAGCGGTGTCTGCAGAGCGTGAACGCGGCTCGACAAACAAGCGATCCCGATACCCCACAATCGCGGCAGCAACATCAGGTGTTGTGCTCGGCGTGGTCAAATCCGGAAGATCCCAGCTGTCGTTTTGCCCCCACCACTCTGGCTCAGCGGTTGAGAGCGCGATGTTTGGATAGTACGAACTGAGGTTTGGACTCAAACCTGGGAGCAGACGGAGAACCTCCACTGGTGCCGTATTGATGTTGATCTGTCCAAAGGTCGGTGTGATGAGCTGATCCGCTGATGAATCGAGCGGCGCGATCGCGCGGACTTGATCAAGCACTCCGAGCGCCATCGGTGCTCCGGTGCCTCTGCGGATGTCATCGAGGTAATCGAACTCAGGAGGGTCCTCGCTGGTATCAGCGTTGAAGTACGCGACGTAGTTGTCGATCGAAAGGTGACCATTGTCCAAAAGACTTTCTTCACTGGTCACGGCATCCATCCACACGATGTCCGCGTTTGGTTCGGATTCCAGATAGTTCGCGGAGGTAATGTTCTCGTACCCCAGCGCGATCGCGATCGCTTCTGGGAGCGTGATCCATCGGCGTTCATCGTCAGCGTCGAACGCAACCGTGCCGGCATTGGCTGTCAGACCAATATCCGGGATATAGGTCGGGCCGATACCCCAAGCGAGGAGCAAGTCCGCAAGGCGCGGGGCTTCGTTGAACTGGTTCGCGTTTGGAAGGATTTCAGGGACCAGCAAACTGTCTTCCGCGTGGAGATCCTGACCAGCGTTATTTGCGATCAATGAAAGCTGCGGGAACTTGTCTCGCATCACGATGTCGTCGAACGGATTGTACGCATCGCTGTTGAGTTCCCATTTGTCCTGCGGCTCTCGAGCGATGGTCTGGACAACAGCCTGATTCGAGTTCAAGTTCAAGAGGTCAGCAAAGGTTTCATGAACCTCGTACTCAGGACGGATCGGCGCGTTGTTTGTTGGACTCCGGAGATTCTCAAGCGTGTCGTCGAGGAAGTCCTCGATGGTGAGGATCCCCCCGTTGTCGGAGAACTGGTCTTCCGAGATTTGGGTGTTGAATGATGGGTCTCGGCGTGAGCTGAGCATCCAGGATGCGACCTGACCTTGGAAGTGTTCCGCTGGTCCAGTGTTGACATCCGCGATGTCTGGATCGAAGTTGTCGCCGCGTCGCATGGATGCCCAGCGGACAACGGAGAGACCGAAGTTGTCGTTGCGGACACCGATGGAGGATACATCACCTGAATCGTAGAGAGCGGGGTCATAACCAACGCTGCCTTCGATCTGCCAAGGTTCTTCGGTGGTTCCTGAGGACACGATCGGACGCTGCAAGAAGCTCGAGCTTCCGAGATCGAATCGATCGACGAGCATGTCGTTCTGAATATAGTTGCCGTCGATGACACCTGGGTCTGGGTTGGAGACGAGGTCTTCCTCAAGGGTTCCGACGATCTTTCTCCAGAGGCGGACTTTGGAAGTGTCGTGGTTCCGATCGGCATCCGAGTAGATAAACTCAGCGGGATCGATATTGACCGCATTGGCATCGAGCAGATCGTGGAACTGGTTTTCTTCGATGATCGAACCATCGCGTGGATCGAACTGGTGGATGTGGATTGGGGTGACTCCACCGTTGATTGAGAACTGTCGGTTGATCCACTCTTCCGCTGGACCGGTCCAGTCTTGTCCATCGTCGGTGAATGAGCCGACTTCTGCGAGCCATTTCTCGTCGAGCGCGCTGAGTGTGTCGCCTGCGCCATCGAAGCGTGAGTGGGCGATCGCATAAAAGACACGCGATTCACCAGCGGGGATTGTGGCGCTTCGGTACTGGTATTCCACATGCGTCGGGTCTGTGGAAGTGATGGTGACGCCGTTGGTTCCATCGAACGGAGCGTCGGGGTACTGTGCTGGATCATAAATCGGAGTCAATGGAGGGTTGAACTCGACAAACTCACCGAGCTTGAAGAATCGCCCACCGAACTCGATGTAGTAATCGAACTTGAGTGTGGTGTTGGATGGTGATGGGTCATCGTCGATGTAGCCCATTGGCTCGGCGGTATCGTCAGTGCCGCCGAGGATGATGTCCTCAGACCAAGGGTTGGTGAGTTGGAACGCGAGGACCTGCATCATGAGGTCTTGGTTACTCTCTTGGACTGTGCCGTCAATCGTCACTGGGACGAGCGCTGGATCGCCGTCAGATCCTGCTGGGATGACCGGGCCGCTAAATCCTGGACGAGGCGGGCGCGGAACGCGTCCGTCGGAGAGGTAATCCTCGTCTCCCGATGCGGAATCGGTGTAGACATACATCGAAGCAACTTCCGCGATGAACGGCATCGGTTCGATACCAAACACATTCACTGCACGGCGTGCGTCTTGCTCGCCTGCGGAGAAATGGTTGTTTGGTGTTCTTGCCTCACCTGGGTCAAAGAGATTGCCTTGCGACATCCCTGCGTACTTCAGGTACTCAGAGAGGTCGAGCGGGTTCATCTGGAAGTCTGTACGCAAGCTGTCATCGAGGAGCAGTGTTGCTGCGGTGGGTTCGTTGTCGGCATCGTACATGTCCGCGGAGTTCACAGCCATATGTGCCGCGATGCGGAGCGCGAGCTCTGGTGTGCGATGTCCGTAGAAGAGCGTCGCGGTTTCTTCGTCGCGTGCAAGACTTGGGTCTTCGACAAACACATCTTCGATGGTCGATGGGAACACCTTTGTCGCGTCAAGCTCACCAACGAGTGCGTTGGAGTAGATGCTGAAGAGTGTTCCAGTGTTTTCAAAGGCATCGGTGAGAACCGGCGCCGCTTCACCTGCAGTCAGTGTTGGGAGCGTTGGATTGATGAGCGATCCCGGCAGGATCGCGGATCCACCGCTCACTGTTGTCAACAAACGGCGAGGGGTCACGGAGAAGAAGACCATCGATTCCTTCGCGATGGAACCATTGATTCGTCGGGGCTGGTCAGTCGCAGCGATGGTGTACGCGGATTCATCAATGAATCCATGGCGTTCACGATCGAGAGACAACGGACGGTTGGAGAGCAGCGGCGAGAACGCTCGCTGGTTCTGACCAAAGACCGAAGGCATACGACCCATTGCAGCTTTTTCAAGGCGTGAGACGGTTGCAGGATCATTGAGGCCGTGGAACGAGAGGAGTTCGAGGAGATCGTCCTTGTTGTAGAGCGAACCGGCCGCGTATCCGGGCGGGTCAGGATAGTTCTGTGATGCTTTCACTTGATCGGTGGTCAGTGGGTCGAGACGACCGATGTTCATGTACCATTCGGACCGTTGTCTTTCGGTCATGGGATCTGTGGACTCTGGAGTGCTCGGATCTCTGTGGTACTGCTTCAATCGGTAATCGGAGTTCGGATCGTATTCCGCGTTTGGTGGGTTGAAGGTTTCATCGAAATCAGAGTCCATGACTGCTGCGGGAACGCTTGCGTCGTTCATCTCGCGGAGCACCGGTGGCCACGCGGTGTAGCGCTCGTCGAGGGTGCCGCCTTCTTCGATCCCGAGTTTGATCGCGCTGTATCCATAGCGTCCAATGCTCAGCGCATTGGAGCTTGGCTCGATCACTTTGGGTGATGAAGAAGTTGGATCGATGTAGTTGCGGTACCACTTGTAGTCCGGATCGAGCAGGTCGTTGTTCGAAGTCAGTGTCGGCTTGTGGAAACTGCTTGGTGAAAGACCAGCAAGCTGGAGAATCGAGTAGTTGTGACCAACATCAGAGAGCGATAGCAACCTGCGTAGATCAACATCCGCTGGAGTGTATCCGAGCGTGCCTCCATCGAACGGATCGGGTTCGGTGAGTTGTTCCATCGCTGTGTTGACATTGACGAGCGACGAGAGGTCCATCACACGGATCGCTGCGAAGATCCGCGAGTTGCCTGCATCGTAAAGACGCTCGATGTCGTCGCGTGGGTTGTTGTTCCCAGATTGGGTATCCTGCGCGGAGGTGAGCTCGATCCATCGTGAATCTGCCATGCCGTCGCCGTCGGCATCCGCGTATTGGTAAGGTGCATAATCAGGGTCTGCCCAGGTTGAAACCCGATTGTTCCGGTTGACCGTCATGAACGGCTGGTTGATCGGTTGGAACATAAAGCGCTGGTACATCGTCCAGACGGCTGGGGTGTTCTGGATCTCAGCAGCTGTGAGTCCGACATCAACTGGTTCGTTCCGACCTGGGATCCAGACGGTGTTCATATCAAGAGGGTCGTGGGTGATGATGCGAGATTCTGGATCACCTGGTGTTTCTTGATTCCAGAGAGAGAGGTACTCGCTCATTCTGCGAACGGTTCTGCCGTCGGATGGGCGTGTAAAGGTACCTGTTCCTGGTTCGGAATCGAATCCTCCATAGCTGTTGTCTGCAAATCCATTTGAGAGCGCGTTTCCAGCACGGAGGTTAAAGAGGTTCACAACTCGGCCGTCTGGCGCGAGGTTCGAAATTTGGAGCCAGTCGCGTTTATCAAGGAAGCCTGAGGAGTAGATTCCTGCGATGAAGTCCGACGGCTGGATAGAACCCTGGGTGATCAACGATCCAAACGGACGGAGATCGTTGGAGATTGGTTGACCAGGATTCCCGAGGTAGGTTGGTGAAGTTGATGCGAGGTATGGATCGGATGAAACGCGGAAGTCTTCACTCTGGTTCGGTTGTGTTCCGAGACTCGAATGACGACCTGCTGGGTTAAACCATTCCCATTCGTTGTTGGACTCTGACCGCATCGTCCAGTCGGTGTATGGCGAATCTGTAGCATCACGGACCGCGAACACGCCGTTCTCGTTCCGCTGTGTTGTGTATCCGAGACGGTCCTTTGCGAGGACATCGAGCACATGTTCTGCGATGGTGTTGGAGTTCGCTTCGATTTCTTGTTTGTTCTCGATGGATCGCTTGACGCGTTGGTCGCTTTGCCCAATGGAGATGTAGATCGCTGCGAATACAGCGATCAGCGCAAGCGTACCGACGACGATGAGTATCGCTGAGCCGTTGCGTGTGATGGGCGCATCGATTGCTTTGGGTGTCGTGTGTGCGATTGGGGCTTGGTTGTTGTTAAACATGACTGAACTCCGGCACGCTTGGTCAAGCGGGCTTGCACCATTTGGGAATGTCCGGCGTTCGTGCTGCTTGGTGCTCGCAGCGCCCCGTTGCCGGCGTGTGTTGTCAGAAACGGCTCAGTTGTTGGACGCTTCTGGAATATCAAAAACCATCTGGAATGTTTCCTCGATGGTGTTGTCTAATGGATCCGCGATTGAGATCGTGACCCGCACGAACTTGGGCCAAGGCCAATCGTTCCCGCTCGCGTCTGGGTATCCGAACGCAGCGATCTCGGTCGTCGGTGGAGGCCCGAAACCTCCGACCGTCGCGATATGTCCAACGATGAGTTCGGGTCTTGGACCACGATCAAAGTCAGGAATTGCTGGTTGGTTTGGCCGAAGGTTGTAGTAATCCGCGACCTTCTGGTCTTCGCCTTCATCGAATCCTGATCCTGAATCATCGATGATGCCATCGTTGTTCGCATCGATCCAACGCTCGAGTCCGTGCCAACGGAGTTTCTTGTAGCGTGGATGGAACGGATCGGTGATGGTCGCATCAATGTATCCGAATGACCACTCAACGATGAACTCGGTGCATTGTGGGATGAAGACTGAAGACCCAAGCATTTCTTGGTTTGCTTCTGCGTAAGTTTTCAAACGATCACCATTATCGCTGTCGTCGAACTCGTCTTCCGCGTAGAGCAGTCTTGTTGGGATATCTTCGTAACGAACTCTCGAGAGTTGGATTGGTTCAGTCGGCCCAACATCCCACAACGATGGCATCGCATCAAGCATCCATTTGCGAACATTGAGATACTCAGGTGTGATGGTCCCGCTGACTGGGAGAACGACATTCCGAGCATCTGTTGGATTCGGTGATGTGATGGTGTCTTCCCAGAATGCTTCTGCGAAGTCCTCATAAGAGAGGTCCATCGGGTCTTGGATTTGTTGAGGATTACTGCGCGACCAGTAGTCAGTTGGGTCATCCATGGAGGTGTCGGACGAGCCGGACAGTCCATAGAGGATTGTCCGGATGCTTGCGAGGTCATCGGTCGCGATGTCCACCAACCCCGATGCTCTCAGGGATGGATCCGCTCTAGAGGCGTTGACCGCGCCTCCGATGTTCCGATCACCGAACCATTTGGGAAGAACATACCCTGTTGTAGGGGTGCTGTACCCTGACTCGGTCAGCGAGTTGAAGATCGATCGACTTGCAGGCTGGAGCGCCACTTGACGATCTGAATCTTCAAGCCACTGACGATCTGCATTGATGCGTTCGATGCCAAACAGTTGATCAGGGAGCTCTTGTCCTGATGATTGTGGATTGGCAAGCAGGGTCACCTGACGAAGCAGCGCCCAGTCGCTTGCGTACTGGTTGGGGTTGAATCCGCCGTCGGTTGAAGGGGTTCCCAGTCCAGCTTGGTTTTGCCCACCCGATGCATTGCCACGGATGTTGTTGTCGTTCACGAATGGGTTGAAGAACAAGTTGGATTGATGTGAGTTCAATGAAGTATTGAGACTCGCATCAAAGTCTGGACGGCGCTTCTGGCCGTGCCCATAGTAAATCGCGGCTTCCGTGGATTTTGCGATCATTCCCGGAGAGATTGCTCTGCGTGAAGTCTCGTACTGCCCTCTTGAGAAGAACATGATTTCATCGACACGGCGTGAACGGCCTGGCCGTCCGTTCTGATCAGGATCCGAAGCGTCTGACGGCGTGAGCTGCACATCGTGCTGGCCGCTCGATGGGTTGATTCCCGGCGCGGTTTGGTGCGCGATGATGAGGAACCCATCGCGAGTCATGTTCTCAAAGTCCACACGCATCACTCGCTCAAACTGAGCGGCGTAGCGGTTGAGCTCCGCGACGCGACGACCGCGATTGACTGTTTCAGCAACCGAGGAGAAGATGGACGATACACCCGCTGCAATCAGGACAAGAATCCCGATGGTGACCATGACCTCAAGGATCGTGAAACCACGAGCGATTTGTGATGCTTGTTGTCGGCTCGGCATTCTCATGGGGAAACCTCCTCGAGCGTGATGACACGAATGGCGAGGGGCGTGCGGGGGGTGAACACAACTTGACGGATCCATGATGCTCGCTGAGCGTCAACATTCGGATCACCGAACACTGGATCGTTCGCATTCTCGTTGTACGAAGTCGAATCAACCGCAGCTTGCTTGAGATTGAAGGGAGGGTCCACGCGAACAACTCGGATATTGATGTCGTTGAGCAATGGATTCGACGAATCGCTCGGAGGTGGTCCGAGCACGGTGCGGACGGTTCCTGAGTTGTCGAGCAGTTTCTGACCTGGCTGGACAGCAAATCCGACCGAACGATTCAAGAACGTATTGTCCGCGTCCTCGATGATCAACCAGTCGAGGTGGTCACTCACAACCTGCACCTGGAGCGACTGGGGTGAAGCGTACACAATGTCGTCGCTGTCTGACCCCGCGTTATCGACTGTTGTGAGGCCGGTCGTGCGATCAATCGCGACAGGGAGCACAGGAACATTGGATGTGAGAGGTGCGCCTCGGACGACAAGGAGATCACTCAGTGTCCGCTCGGATGGAACACGGATGCGTGGATCCACATGACGCACGAAAATCGCAAGTTGAGGACGCCGGGTTCCCGGCTGACGACGAGCGACAACATCCCACACATACTTTGGATCTTCTCCTGAGAACGGCTGAGGTACAAGACGATCAGCAACCGTCAGAACTTTGTTGAGATCGACTGGATCAGTGATGTCAACGGTTGTGTCGTCCAAGTTGACAAACCAGCGGCCGTCTTGTGAACCAGCGGCTCCAGCGAATCCTGGTGCTTCAAGGTAAGTGTTGTATGGAGTAAATGGGCGAACCACCCATTCGTAAGTCACATAGTCTGCGGCTGGAGTTTGCGAACTGCCAAACTCATTTCCAGGAGTGAACCATTCTGAGAAATCAATGATCTCTTCGGATGAGGTCAGAATCGCTTCCGCCATGCTCGCAACGCTCTGGCCGTCAACGACGGCGACAGCGTCACGCTGCTGGGTGATCACGACTGGGAATACTGCGCCGAGCCCAAGGAGTCCGAGCGCGAGAATCAAGATCGCGATGAGGACCTCGATGAGTGTGAATCCACCATTGGTGGTTTTTGGTTGTGCCTTTGAGTTGATTTTCAACGCAACACCTCTTGGAGTTTGCCTGAGTAAGGCTGGATGAGGTACAGGCGAGAGAGTGGTTCATCGAGTAAGTTCGGGTCGTTGGAATCGAAGGTGATGATGCCATCATCGTTTGTATCGCCTTCAACCCAGCGGTTGATTTTGCGGAGAATATCTGCATCTCCTGGGTAGCTATCCCACAGACGATCATCAAACTGAATCTCGGATTCCGAATCGGTCTGATCGTAATCTCTATAGACTGTTCCCGTGATTCGGTTGAGTCCACGGGCGCCGATGTCGCGTGCCATATCTTGCTCGTTGTAGAGCGCGATTCTGCTTACCGCTTTGACAAGGACAGTGTCATGGGAGATGTTTCCCATCCACAGGGCGCGGTCGTATTGGTCTTGGATTGTCCAGTGGGTGCCGTCGGAGTTGGTGTCTGATGCGGACATCATCCGGAGCCCCCACCGCTGCACGCTGTCTGCAAGATCAACACGCTTCCAGCGATCATTGAGATTGGGCTGATCACCAAACGGGCGCTCACGGCTCACGCGCGGATCAATAAAGATCGCTGGCGCGGTCGATCGGCTGAGCTGTCCGGTGCGTCCATCAAAGCGGATCATAAAGGACTGACGCGGAGAGCGGAACTGGCCTTGGATTCCACCGAGATCACCGGTGGATGCGTTCCCGCCGACATGCTGTGCATTCTTTGCAAACATGTTGGTTTCTGGGAAAATCCAGTGGCTATCTTGCTTGATGTCGCTGTTGAAATCTGTGCCGCCATAGATTGGCGAGTTGTACCAGATCGCTGCGAAGCGTTGATCAGCTGGTGTATTGCGAACAATGAACTTATCGACCATGCTCCCGATCGGTGCGTATCCGCGCACAAACCATGATTTGGGAAGCTGGATCGCATCCGCGCTGTTGAGGGGCGCGAAGACTTCCATGTCGATGTAATCGTAATCGAAGGTCTGCAAACCAAGCGCACCAGGAGCGGCTGCGTATGGCTCACGATGTGTGCCGATCTTCACGGCTGGAACCATGGTCAGTTGCCCGTTATCTGCAACGAGGAACACGATCGCGCCGTCTTCACCCTCTCGCCCGTCGAGTGCGATGTCTTGCGCTGCCTGGATTGCGGTTTGCACAGAGTTGACCGCAAGTGAACGCTCAGAGGATTCAATCAACGACTGGAATGCCGGGACTGAAATCGTCAGGAGTACCATCGCGATGACCAGCACCACAAGGACCTCGATGAGTGTGAACGCACCGCGCCGAATGCTCGCAGAGCCGACAGGATGTGGTTTGGGTGTGTTCATTGGTTCTCTTTCCGTTTACTGGCCGTACGCGACGACATTGTCTTCCATGGCGAGCTTGCGGATTTGTGCGATCAGGAGCGGGTCTCCTTGCGGATCGCGTTGGTTCAACTCTGTGATGAGGTACTCAATAGGTTCGGTTCCGAACAGCCGATCTGCACCTGCACCCACAATCGCGAATCGAGCTTGACGGAGCTTGAGATTGCCATTGGTCAGGTCTGGGAGCGGATTGGCTGAGTCATCGTTCATCACTTCAACAAGCAACTCCGGATCGAGGAGCAGCGGTGGGATGTTGAGATCAAGCGAGGACTCGATCACCAGTTGACGGTTCTCGTTGTATCGGCCGTGCTCCCAGCGGTAGTAGCGAAACGCGGTCCCGAATGCATCGACCAGTGCGACTAAGCGATCGAGGTCCTCGTCCGCGTAGAGGTCGTAGACCTGGCTCGCGAGCAGGTTGTCGATCGGCGCTGCAAGGTCATGCTCAGCAAGCTCGATCGGGCGTGCGTATCCGGTTTGGACCGTAATCCCATTTCGATCAAGATCGAGTGTGGGCTCGAATCGATCTCTGGTGCTCCCGATTGGGTACCCAACATTGGCAAACCCTCCGTTCTCGAGCGGGCGGGTCATCCCTTGACCCGAAATCCCGTCTACCGAGCGGGGCAAGGCGCCGGTGAGGTAGTACGCGAGCGCGTAACGCGAGTATCGACGATCATCCCACGCGGAGTTGATCGACCATGATCCGCCTGCCGGGAGTTCGACTTCATCTGTTGCATCCCCAGCGCGACGGCGGAAGAAATCAAAGTCGTACCCCTTAGACCAGACGACCAGTGTCCCGAAGTCGTAGACGCCGCCGGTTTGATGCTCGATAGGACCATCTGGGTACGGCGAGCCGTCTGGACGGACTGGGATGTAATCGGTATTCCCTACGCTGACGAGCGCCCCGTCATGAACCAAAGGAGGCAAGAAACCGAACTCGACACGGAACTGCTGGACCGCTGTCGCGATCGCTTCAGCAGAACGCTGGCTTGCAGTTTGTCGCGCGCTCTCCGATGCTCGACCGAGCGCGGATGCGAGGAACCCCAAGAGCGTCACGATGATCGCGAGCGTCAGCATCAGTTCCATGAGCGTGAAGCCATGGCGCTGACCACTGGTCCATTGCGAGCGTTTCGAGTTGGCTTGGTGCGGTTGCACTGTTGAAGACTCCGAGGTCAGAGCGAGAGTGTCTGTTTCGTAATCACTGGATACATGCGTATCCGTATGTTGCGCGAGGAGAACTACTGGAGGCTCTCGATCATCTTGACCATCGGGAGGAACATCGCGACAACGATGGTCCCGACCATGCCGCCGAGAAGCACAACCATGATGGGTTCGAGGAGCGACACGAGCGATTCAACGGCAACATCGACTTCCTCGTCGTAGTTATCCGCGATCTTCATGAGCATCGAGTCCATGTCACCGGTCTCCTCACCCACATCGATCATGTTGACGACGATCGCATCACAGGTTTTGGATTCACGCAATGGATCTGCAAAGGTCTCCCCTTCGCGGATCGAATCGTGGACTTTCTTGAGAGCTTTCTCGAATACATAGTTGCCGGAAGTTTGGCCGGTAATCGTGACCGCTTCAAGGATCGGCACACCAGCACTGATGAGGGTCCCGAGTGTTCTGGTAAAGCGGGCGATGGTTGTTTTGCGGACAAGTGTTCCGAAGATTGGTGTCCAAAGCAAGAGCGTGTCAAAGACCGCTTTGCCTGGTGTTGTTTTGCGGAGCAGTTTGACACCAAAGAACACCGCTGGTGGTCCAAGAAGCACAAACACCCACCCAGGCACTTCTTGACCAGGCGTGGTGCCCGCGACCCAGCTCGATGTGTTGACGAGCCACAGGGTCAGCGCTGGGAGCTCAACACCAAAGTCCGCGAAGATCGCTTCGAACTGCGGGATGATGAGCAGCATGATGCCCGTGAGAATGATCAGCGCGATCAGGACCACCACGATCGGGTAGACCATCGCACCCTTGATCTTGCGCTTGAGCTTTTCACTTTTCTCCATGAACTCGGAAAGACGCTGAAGGATGATGTCGAGCACACCACCGATTTCACCAGCATTCACCATCTTGACATAGAGATGGTCGAATGCCTTGGGTTGCTTAGCCATCGCTTCGGAGAGCGATGAACCGCCCTCGACTTCTTCGGTGACATTCTGCAAGACATTCTTGAGAACACCAGGCTTCTGTTGGCTTTCAAGAATCTGGAGCGAACGGAGCAAGGGAAGCCCCGCGTCTTGGAGCGTGGAGAGCTGGCGAGTAAACAGCGTGAGGTACTTGGGGCTCACACCACCAATGCTGAACCCACCACCTTTTTTCTTCTTCTTTTTCTTCTTCGCCGAGGTAGCGGCAGCGATTTCCGCACCACCCTTCGCGCCCTTCGCTTTCTTTTCTTTCTGCGGCTGAACAGAGGTTGGGAAGTATCCCTGAGACTTGATGCGTTGGATCGCGTCTTCGGAACTGGCGGCTTCGACGGTTCCCTTCTGGGTCTTGCCCGCCGCGTTCAGTGCTTGGTATACATATGTCGCCATGACTCAATCCTTCCAATGACCAAATGATCTCGATGATCTGAATGACTGCACTTCAGTCATTCGTCATGCTCAGCATTCCTGAACATGGATGGTGCTTATTCCTCTGCAAGTGTCTCTCGGACCACCTCGTCGATGGTTGTCAATCCTTCATAAATTGCAAGCATGCCACCTTCACGAAGGGAACGCATCCCCTTCTTCCTCGCCGCGGCGCGGAGGATCGCGGTGCTCGCGTTTTTGACAACAAGCTCACGAAGCTCATCATCAAGACTCATAATTTCAAACAATGCCATCCGGCCTTTGTACCCACCACCAACTGCTGCTGACGAACCCGGCCGATAGAACTCGCGTCCCTTTACATCCTCAGGACGCATCGCAAGCTCCATGAGCTCGTGCTCAGATGGGATATATGCTTCTTTGGTCTTCTGATCGAGTGTCCGGACCAGACGCTGCGCGACAATGCCTTCGATCGTCGCGGTCAACAAGAACGGCTCGATCCCAAGATCGACAAGACGAATGATCGAACTCGGCGCATCGTTGGTGTGGAGCGTCGAGAGCACCAAGTGACCAGTGAGCGACGCTTGAACCGCAATCTGAGCGGTTTCGAGGTCGCGGATTTCACCCACCAGAATCACATCGGGGTCCTGACGCAAGAATGAACGCAGTGCACTCGCAAATGTCAGACCAACCTCGGTGTTCACCTGGACCTGACAAAGTCCATCAATGTCGTATTCGACCGGGTCTTCACAAGTCAGGAGCTTGGTTTTGATGTCGTTGAGTTCAGACAACGCTGCATAAAGGGTTGTTGTTTTACCCGAACCGGTTGGGCCTGTCACGATGACGATGCCGTTTGGCTTTGCGATCAGTCCACGGAAAGTTTCGAGTTCTTCTGGACGGAACCCAACACGATCAAGCGAGAGTTCAACATTTCCACGATCGAGAACACGCATTACCACGCTCTCGCCGTAGATGGTCGGAAGCACTGCGACACGAAGGTCAACCGGATTCCCACCGACAGTCAGCTCGATGCGGCCGTCCTGAGGCAATCGACGCTCAGCGATGTCGAGATTTGCCATGACTTTGACACGCGAAGTGATCGCGCCGCCCAAGTGCTTCGGCGGTGGGACCATCTCGTAGAGCACACCATCAATGCGGTAACGCATTTTGAACTCGTGCTCGAATGGCTCAAAGTGGATATCCGAAGCGCGGTCACGGATCGCTTGGAGCAGAACCATGTTGAGGAGTTTGATGACCTGGTTGTCGTCCGCCGCGTCGAGGACGGCATCGAGGTCGATGGACTGATCGGATGTACCACCAAGGTTCTTCAGGTTCTCGTCGGCTGCGAGAGCACCCATGACATCTTCCATGGACTCTGATTTAGCAAAGTGCTTGGAGAGCAATGCGTCGATCTCTTTTGGAGACGCGATAACCGCTTCAACCTTCGCACCCATGAGGAGCCGGAGGTCGTCGACGGCTTGGAAGTTATCGGGACTCTTCAGAGCGACCTTGAGCCGACGCGACTTTGGATCAAACTCGATCGGCACACACTGGTACGCCTTCGCGTTCTCAGCCGGGATTGATCCGATGGTCGCCTCGTCCAGTTCGATCCCGGCAATGTCGACATATTCCATGCCGGCTTGACCTGCCATCGCACGATCGATGTCAAGCTGCGTACACATCTCCAACTCGATCATGATCTGACCGAGCTTGACTTTCTGTGTGCGACCTTTTTGAACGCCGAGCGCTTCGTGCACTTGCTCTCGAGTGACTACTCCCATTTTGGTGAGTACTCGCCCAATCTTGCGTCCTTTGAGTTCAGAGGGATCCATAACCAACTCCGTTGCCGAGACCGATCATAGGATCAGTCTGTGATAATGTTCGCATAGATTTCGGATCTGGATTGCCCGATCATGCCTAATTTTTGTGATTACTGCGATGCGTCACCGTGATTTTGATCTATATTCCGCTTGTCGGAAGACTTGACTATTCAGGTGGTTCCGCCGCTGCTTCAGGATCATCCAGCTCTGGACGACCGATCACACCACCAGCTTGGTGCACCTTTGTACGGATTGCGGTTGGGTCCTTACACTTGTCGATCATCTCTTCAGGAGAAATCTTTCCTTGAGCGTACAACGACCAAAGGTGGTCATCGAGGAGCTGCATGCCGTACTTCTTACCAGTCTGAATCGCGGAGTCGATCCGGTATGACTTGTTGTCACGGATGAGGTTCGCGATCGCTGGAGTGACCACAAGGAACTCATACGCAGCAACCATACCCTTGGTATCAATGCGTCCGAGAAGCACCTGAGAAAGCACACACACGAGTGCAGTCGAGAGCTGGACACGGATCTGGTTCTGCTGCGTCACAGGGAACGCGTCCACCAGACGGTCGATCGTTTTCGCAGCACCGGTCGTGTGGAGTGTCCCGAAGACCAAGTGACCAGTTTCCGCCGCACGGACCGCGGCTTCGATGGTCTCGAGGTCACGCATTTCACCCACCAGGATCACATCGGGGTCCTGACGCAGAGCGCGGCGGAGAGCTTCAGCAAAGCTGGGTACATCGTTCCCGACCTCACGCTGGTTGACAATCGATTTTTTGTGATTGTGGTAATACTCGATCGGGTCTTCCATCGTCACGATGTGACGATCCATGCTCTGGTTCACATAGTCAATCATCGTCGCGAGCGAGGTTGTTTTACCCGAACCCGTTGGGCCGGTCACGAGGAAGAGTCCACGAGGACGACGGATCAGATCCTTACAGATGTCAGGCAAACCGATCTGATCAAAGGTCAGCAATCGGTTCGGGATCTGACGGAGGACAATCGCGATGTCGCCGCGTTGACGGAAGACTGACACGCGGAAACGCGCCGCGTCGCCGTAAGCGAAACCAAAGTCGGTGCCGCCTTCTTCTTGAAGTTCTTGCTGGTTTCGCTCTGGAGTGATGGATTTCATCAGCGAAACCATGTCATCGGATTCAAGAACTTTGGTCTCAAGATTCCGGAGACCGCCATTGAGACGGATGGTTGGCTGGCGCCCAACGGTGAGGTGGAGGTCAGAACCACCTGTTTTAACGACAGTATCGAGCAATCGGTCGATCTGGACTGTTGACATTGATCAATCTCCTCTGAAAGTCTGAAGCGGAGTGTGTGTGATGGATTAGTGCCCGCCGCCTTCGATTTGGCTGACGCGTGCAATTTCTTCTGGTGTGGTGACGGCGTTGAGCACCTTGGTGCGACCATCCTCGACGAGCCCCTTCATGCCTGAAGCAAGTGCTGCTTTCCGGATTTCTGACGCTTGCGCCTTATTGAACGCGAGGTCACGGATTTCGGGATTCATGAGCATCATCTCAAAGATCGCCTTACGACCTTTGTACCCGGTCGGGATGTCAGTCGTTGGGACTGGCTTGTAGACCTTCCCAATTGCGTCTTCCATCGTCAGACCGATCAGGTTGAGATACTTGGGATCGAGGTCTTCTTTCGTTGCAAGCGTCTTGGAATCAGCAAGCACACGCACAAGACGCTGCGCCATCACCGCTTGAATAGAAGACGCAACAAGGAAGGGCTTGATACCCATATCAATGAGACGGGTCATCGCACTCGGCGCGTCGTTGGTGTGGAGTGTTGAGAACACCAAGTGACCTGTGAGCGCCGCCTGGATCGCGATTTCACCGACTTCTCGGTCACGAATTTCACCGACAAGGATGACATTGGGAGCTTGGCGAAGCATCGAACGGAGCACGCTGGGGAATGTGAATCCGATGTCCTCTCGGATCTGGCACTGGTTGATCCCCTCGAAGTTGTATTCGACTGGGTCTTCAGCGGTAATGATTTTCTTGTCTGGTCGGTTGAGAACATCGAGTGCGGAATACAGCGTTGTAGTTTTCCCCGAACCTGTTGGCCCGGTCACCAAGAAAATGCCGTTCGGTCGCTTGATGATCCTGTTGAAGACATCGAGGTTTTCTTGCTCGAAACCAAGATTCGCAAGTCCGATGCGGACCGCATCGGGACGGAGAATACGAAGAACAACGGATTCGCCGTGATAGGTTGGACACGCGGAAACACGGAAGTCGATGGGGACATCGTCAACAAAGATCTTGATTCGGCCGTCCTGCGGGATTCTCTTCTCGGAGATGTTCATCCCTGCCATCAGTTTGAGACGCGACAGAACCGCGTTCTGCATGCGCTTAGGCAAGTTGTCCCGCTCGGAACACACACCATCGACGCGGTAACGAAGGCGTACACGATCACCCATCGGTTCGATGTGGATGTCAGAGGTCCGCATTCGGACCGCTTCATCAAGCACGCGGTTCACCAACTTCACGATCGGGGAATCTTCGGAAGACACATCGATGGACTTGTCCATCGAGCGGTCAACTGAACGGTCGATCGAGCGGTCGATCGAGTCGGTCACGAGCGACTGTTGCGGAGCTCCTGCAGGCGCTCCACCGGTTGCTTCGCCTCCCGATATGATCTCTTTGAGTTGCGATTTGGTCGCGAGGAGCGGTTCAATTTCGCAGTTGAGCGCGAACCGGAGGTTATCGAGGACTTGGAGGTCGTTCGGATCGTGGATCGCGACGCGCATTTTGCCGCCGGACTTACCCATCCCGAGGACGAGGTGTTTCTTCATGACGCTTTTATCAATCGCGTCTTTGTCAATCAGCTTTGCGATTTTTTCATTTGTGAGATCGACATACTTGATTCCGTGTTGGACCGCGAGGGCCTTGAGAACCTGATGTTCGGAGCACAATCCGAGTTCGGCGAGTGCTTCACCGATTCGGGTGCCTTCGCTTTGGGCTTTTTTGAGCCCCTCGTTGACTTGGTTGGTATCGATGACACCTTGGGCTACGAGGATTTCACCGAGTTTCTTGCGACTTCTGGCCATGGATAAACAGATCCCTTCGCGGCGTGTTATACGCCCGGTTTGAATGAGCATCACTATAGCGTCACCTACAGCCCTGCTGGCATCGAAACTGGGATCAATCCTGTATCACGGGCTGATCCCCCACTTTCTTGCGACGAAACGCTCTAGAGGTTCTACGATACAAAACACGAACTGTTCCCAAAGGACTGATTCTCTCTCTTCCAACTGAAGGACCGCCTCATGGCACGGATTTTGATTACTGCAGGACCGACTTACGAACCTATTGATGCCGTGCGATTCATCGGGAATCGATCATCCGGGAAGCTTGGTTCAAATCTTGCGGATCGAGCGGATGAGTTGGGGTGGGAAGTCCGATTGCTCCTGGGACCCAATGCGGAAACCCCAGAGAACACAGGGGTCGAGGTGGTCCGGTTCGCGTCAGCACAAGATCTGGAAGATGCTTTGGCACAACACCTTGCGTGGTGCGACTGCTTGGTCATGGCAGCTGCGGTCGCGGATTATCGTCCAAAGGCGTGCGAGGTCGATTGCGAGGGTAAACGCCGGCGCACTGGGGATGATCTAAGCATTGAACTCGAATCGACCCCTGATCTCCTCGCGGGCTGCTCGAAGAATGCTCGAACAAACCAGTTGCTCGTCGGGTTTGCACTCGAACCAGTTGAAGAACTTGAAGCATCAGCACTTCGCAAGCTTGCAAAAAAAGACATTGACCTCATCGTTGCCAATCCACTCGAAACGATGGATGCCGACGCGATCGACGCTCGGCTGATCGGGAACACCGACCACGGCATCGAGTTTGACCAGAACACAGGTGGACCGATCCGAAAGGATGCTTTCGCTACCTGGTTACTTGGTCATCTTGACGAACTGGTCCAATCACGAATCAACACCCCACGCACCAATACGGAGTCAACTTCCCATGCCTCACTCTGATTCACGCCCAAATCGTGGGCAACCTTCATTCGGCGGTAATCGCCCATCATTTGGCGGGGGCGGTGGTGGCCAAGGCGGGTACGGCGACCGAGGACAGGGCGGAAACCAAGGCGGCGGCGGGTACGGCGGGCGTGGCGGTCCACCAAGAGATGGGAGGGGCGGTCCGCCGCGGGGTGGATACGGCGGAGATCGCGGCAGACCGATGGGCGGCCCCGGTGGCGGACGATTCGATCGTCCGGATCAACGCGAAGAAAAAATGCCAACGCCACCGAAAGCGAATGTGGTGTTCAAGGATGACGCGGTGTGTGTGGTTGATAAACCCGCTGGACTCCCGATCCGAGGCGAAGACCACAACACGCTCCGTGAATCTGTTTGGCAACTCGCGTTTGTTCGCAGAGAAAAAATGCGTCCTGCGCACGAGATTGACACGCTCGCATCTGGTGCCGTGCTGCTGGTACGGACGCGTGATGAAACCGAGACTCCGCGCCAGATGACACGACCAGAAACCAACTACCTCTGTGTAGTCGAGGGTGTGTTCGATGAAGAGGTTGCAAAGTCTGGGTCTTCGATCAATGGTCCTGTCGTCGGGAGCACAAGCACCGGCGCGAATCCAGTAACGCACTTCCGTGTGCTTGAATCGGGGAATGGACTCTCGCTGCTACAAGTCCGCGCAAGACCAGACCTTGATGGGCAGATCCGTCAGCACCTTGCGAGTTCTGGTCACCCGATCGTCGGCGACAAAGACCTGGGTGCTGTGCGCGATGACCTGTATCGCCTAGGGATGCATGCGTTTGAGGTTCGGTATGAGGATCCTGAGACAGAGAAAGTTTCGAGAATTCGAGTGCCTGCGCCGCGTTCGTTCTGGAGTGCTTTGGGTCTTGAACCTGCACCGATGATGGCGAGCGAAGCAACAGAACTGCCGAAGGAAGCTGAGGAAGAAGGCTGGGATCGTGTCGCGGGATGGTACGACAACCTTCTTTCAGTCAAAGGTTCGGATCATCACGAGAACCTGATCTTGCCTGCACTTGATCGGATGATCTCGCTTGAATCCGGCCAACGCTTGTTGGATGTTGCGTGCGGACAAGGGCTTGTCTCACGCCACATGATCAACACACAGCCTGGCGCAACAGCGGTCGGTGTGGACCTGTCCGAAGAACTGATCAAGCGTGCGCACGGCCAATCTCCCGAATCGATTTCGTATGTCGTAGGTGACGCGCGTGAGCTTGGACAAGCTGATCTAGGGGAAGAGCAGTTTGATGCAGCGGTCTGCGTACTCGCACTCATGAACATCGATCGTATCGAGGATGTGTTCAAAGGTGCGATGGATCGACTCAAACCCGGCGGGAAGATGGTCAGCGTTGTGATCCACCCCGCGTTCCGGAATCCGGGTGCATCCGCATGGGGGTGGATTCTCGATGAACGAACTCGCCAACCGGTCCAGTTCCGCCGTGTGGACAGATACATGACCGAGCGGACACAGGATATCGTGATGAACCCTGGACAGGTCAGCAACGGTGCACCGGCAATTACAACCCAGACCCACCATCGTCCGATGAGCGCGTATATCAACGCAATCACTGGGTCCGGAATGATGGTGGATTCGGTGGAGGAATGGTCCAGCAAGCGGATCAGCCAACCCGGACCTCGTGCTGACGCAGAGAACACCGCTCGCGATGAAATCCCGATGTTCCTGGCAATCCGTTCGGTCAAACCCACATAATCTATTTCGATTCCTAGCTGCCTCTGATTGGCAAACGGCTGATAGGTGTCTACGATAGGTGCGATTGCGGGTGTAGCTCAATGGTAGAGCGTCAGCCTTCCAAGCTGAATGTTGACGGTTCGAGTCCGTTCACCCGCTTTGTTTAAAGCAGCTCAACAGAGCTGCTTTTTTGTGCGCCCACTCCATGAGCCGCCCTCAAAGACTAGGGGTTTTTATTGCTTTCTGACGCATGTTTCGATCGGTGGCGGGATGAAATTTGATACACTGTGTATCGCAATCCCCGTGCTGCAATCTGGAGCAAAGTCTTGAGTGGTTCATCGTCACAAACAATGAAACTGATTCTCGCGAAGGGTCCTGTCCAGATGGATCCAATTGAGTTTTCAAATGGCGAGACGCGTGTCCTCGGACGGAGTTCGAGCTGCGAGATTCCGCTTGACGATGCTGGAGCGTCCATATCGCGTCGGCATCTTGAGATTTCGATGCGGGATGGGGAATGGGCTGCGATCGATCTTGGTTCGCGCAACGGCACGCAACTGAACGGGACCAAGATGACGCCGGATTTCCCGGCCGTACTCAATCACGGCGATGTGATCCGAATGGGGTCGTGGGTGTTTCGTGTGAACACCAGACTTGGCAGCACGGTTGGTGTGGACACCAACATGATCCAGACCATGGCTGAAACGGATGACCGAACGAACTTGGTGGAACGCGTCAATGCTGAGCCATTGGCGAATCTCGCGAGCCATCGTCTTGCCGTGCTCTTGGAATGTGCTGACAAGATTCACAGCTCCAAAGATATGCAGAACGCGGCGAAGATCGCACTCCACGCGATGATTGAATCAACAGGGTTTTCTCGCGCAGCGTACCTTGTGCCTCAAGATGAGAAGGGGCAGTACGAAACGGTTGCGTTTGAGAGCAAAAACCCCCTCGATGATGTGAGCTCGGTGAACTTCAGCCAATCACTCCTCGATTCTGCTTCGGAGGGCGAGGTTGTTCGCTTGTCTGCATCCGCGCCACAAGCGGACTTTGGTCAGAGCATTGCTGAGCTTGAGATTCACTCAGCGCTTTGTGTGCCGGTCATGGTCGAGGATACGGCGATCGGCTACATGTATCTCGATGCTCGTGGATCAGAAAGCACGATCAAGCATGACGCTTCTGCATTTGGTCGTGCTGTTGGTCGATTGCTCGGATTGACGGCGTCGAATCTTCGCGGCAAAGAACTCGAAATCGAGCAACACGCGATGCAGTACGATCTTGATGCCGCGGCAAAGGCGCAGCGTCTGCTGCTTCCAGACGAGAATGGCGTAGTTGGTGCAGTTTCGTACTCGATGCTCATGAGGCCGGGTCGGATGGTTGCCGGCGATTTGTTTGGAGTCATAGAGCTTGATGATGGTCGAGTGTGCGCATTCCTCGGGGATGTCTCAGGAAAAGGCGCCGGCGCTGCGATCATGATGGCAACGACGCAAAGCTATATCCATGCGATGTTCGAACAGATGTCAGATCTTGGTACGATCATGACTAGACTCAATCGGCACATCGCGAATCGATCAACAGGCCAGTTTGTCACCATGTGGGTCGGGATCATCAAACCTGACCCAGTGCGCGGAACGGCAGAAGTTGAGTTCATCGACGCGGGACACGGACACTGGATGATCACACAGAACGGTTCGAACGCTTCACGACCGAACTATGTCGGGAGCGTCGTGGTGGGAATTGATCCGGACATTGAGTTTACTTCAGAGACATTCGAACTCCAGCAAGGACAACGCATGGTTCTCTTTTCCGATGGAATTGTCGAACAGACAGCGCCGGATACCGATGAGGAATACGGGATGGAGCGGGCCGGCGCTTTGCTCGGGGAATGCAACTCGCATCAGGATGATGTTGCGAAACTACTTGCAGGGGTGCTCGACTTCGCTCAATCTGACGATCTCCGTGATGACACCACCATCGCATCGGTCGGGCTTGCATCTTCATAATGGTCCTATGAAAGCAATATAAACAGGATTTCTAGATATTTCGGGAATGGATTGTCGTTCTGATTGGGCGAGAAAGCGAGTATACTGCGATCATGGATGAGGACAAATCCAAACCGAAACCCCAAGATCTGCGCCAAACCATGGCGACGATGGCGGAAACGGTGGTGCATACCGCCGCGGACGATGTCACGATTCCTGATTTCCAAACTTTCGAGCATGATGTCCCTACATTGCCTCCGGGGACTGTTGTAGGAAAGTACACGATCGACAAGGTGCTTGGTGTTGGGGGGATGGGCGCTGTCTACCTCGCAACACAAGATAAACCACAACGCCAGGTTGCTCTCAAGCTGATCCGCCCAGGTGTGTTGTCATCCAAATCGATGCGGCGGTTCGATCTTGAAGCGGAAATCCTCGGTCGGCTGCACCATCCGAACATCGCGCAGATCCATGAAGCGGGGATCGACCAGGAATCTGGTTCGCCGTACTTCGCGATGGAGTATGTCGCGGGACAGGAACTTCAAGATTACATTGTCAACTACAAGCTCAGCACACATGCAAAGCTCGAACTCTTCGTCAAACTCTGCGACGCGATCCAGCATGCACATTCCAAGGGGGTCATCCACCGCGACCTCAAACCTGCGAATGTGCTGGTAGATTCGGATGGTGAACCCAAAGTCCTCGACTTTGGTGTTGCGCGTGCGACGGATTCGAATACAAGCGGCGCCACGATGGAAACCAATGTCGGCCAGCTGATCGGAACGCTCTACTACATGAGTCCCGAACAAGCGATCGGCGACACCATGAACCTCGACACACGATCGGATGTCTACGCGCTTGGTGTCGTGCTCTATGAGGTTTTGACCGGCACCATCCCGTTTGATTTCAAAGACAAAGCAATCCACGAGGTTGTCCGAATCATTCAGGACACCAATCCAATCAAACTCAGCAAGAACGATTCCTCGCTCAAAGGCGATATCGAGATCATCGTCGGCAAAGCACTGGAGAAGGACAAAGATCGAAGATACCAGAGTGCAGCGGAACTGTCTGCTGATATCCGCAGGTCGCTTGCTGACCAACCGATCTCCGCTCGCCCTCCAAGCATGGTTTACAAGACAACCAAGTTTGTCCGGCGCAACACAGGTGTCACCATCGCTGCTGCGTGCATCCTAATTATCTTCTCCATCGGTAGCGGGTTTGCAGCAACACAATGGATTCAGCGGATCGAAGCGAGGCAGCTCGCTCTCGACAACATGCTCTCGACACTTAAAGAAATGGATGTCCAGAAAGGACAAGGCCCCGCGCTCGCAAAGCGATTGCTCGACCTCTATTCAGATCACGGCGAAACCATCTTTACTGGGGACAAAGACAGTCTCGCTGTTTTTTACACCAATATTGGCGAGGCATATCTTGGATATGGAGACAACGATCGCGCGCTTTCATCGTTCGTGAAATCAAACTCGATCCGATCCAAACTCCATACCCCGCCCCACCCTTTGCTTGCGACTTCTTTACAGAACATCGCGCGTGCCCAGTTCTTTATGCACGACTACGAGAAGGCTCGCGTGTCGTATGAGAAAGCACTCGCGATGCGGGAGCAGTTGTTCTCTCTAAATGACCCCGGCGCTGCGGATATTGCGACCACGCTGCACCACTTGGGCTCAACACATCTTCGGCTGAGCAACTTCGACAAAGCGCTGGAATATTACAGCAGATCCAAATCAATCCGCATGGATTTGTTCGGAACAGACTCGCTTGAAGTCGCGGAAGTCAATAACTCGATCGCGTCATACTACAAAATAACACATCAATACGAACTTGCGGAACCATTATTCCGTGAACTGTTGCTTGTCCTGCAAGGGCTCCCAGAGAGCAATCCCAAACCATTGTGGGAAGCGCGGACTCTAGACAGCTTGGGTGACACACTGACGAGTCTAAATCGTTACGAAGAAGCGATCGAAACATACAGGGCCGCATTAGAGCTCAAACAAATCTTGCTCGGAAACGATGCAGGAACCGTCGCAGAAACCCAGCTCAGTTTGGCTGGGGTCTTGTTCAGGTTTGGGCAGTTTGATGACGCCCTCACCCATGCTGAAGAAGCGGTTCGTATCCGGACGATTCTTGGGGATCAGCGCATGTTGCAGATTGCGCAGAATGATCTTTCCATCATCCGCGCAAAGGTTGACGAACTCTCAGCAACCGCTGAAAACTGAGTGTGTCTACATGTTCTTGAGGTGGGAATCGTTTACCGGCGACGACGGCGAGCGATACCCAGTCCTGCGAGTCCCAGCAAACCAGCTGTGCCTGGTGTTGGCGTGATGACCACGCCGTACCCACCGACTGTGCCTGGACCACCGGACCATGCGGCGAGTGGGTTGTCAGCGCCCGCACCGTCTGGACCTGAAACTTCTGTTACGCTCTCGAACGAGAAGATCTCTTCGAATGAGCCTTCGCCTGCAAGAGCGCCTTCACGGAAACTGAGTGGAACATTACCGCTCTCAGTGATCGCGAGGAAGTAGGTACCAGGAGGGAGAAGAAGGGTCACACCATCGGTTGAAGGTGTGATGAGTCGGGAATCCGGACCGCCGAGGATCGGATCGTCATCATTGCCCAGCACTCCATACCCTTGGCTATCGAAGAGCCAGAGTGAGGGGTTGAATCCGCCTTCTCCGAGATTCAGACCGAACTGAACCGGTCCTGCGATGTCATCGCCGTTGAGAATGACGAGTTTGTACACATCTTCGGTGTCTTCACCGCCGAGAGTTCCTGCGATCGTGTTGATCGGTCCGACGGAAGTGATGTCTTGTGATGAGCCGAGTGTGCTGCCTGCATCGCCGTCCTCAATCCAGTCCGGTCCTGCGATCGCTCCTGATGAGAGTGCACCGGTAGCGAGAAGGGTCACGATAGCTCGAGTATTGATGTCCATATTTACAGCTCCACAAGCGTTCTTTGGTTTGTAACTGCTGAAACCTACCTCAGACCTTGTGTATATGCCAACCATTTTGGTAGATGTAATGCTCTATTCGTCGGCATAACCGGATATTTGCATCCGCGCTCGCTCAGATACACCGCCTACGTTATCGGACGCAACGGCGGACTACTTCAAGCGAGTTTGCATCAGAGACTTCTTGAACGATTGGTATGAAAGCATTCGAAAAATGCCAAAATCACTGGTCTAAGGGCAATTTGTCGTGTCTCTTCTCTCATAGAGAACACTCGTCCAGACTCGCACATTGTCTGGGGACAGTTGATCAACCAAGAGCGGAGAACATCATGATCAATCACTGGACAATCGGAACACTGACCGCGGCAGCACTGACATGCTCAACACTTGCGAGCGTATCGACCTACACCAGTGATATCTCCATGATTGGCGACATTACCAACGCTGCAAACTTCAATGATTTGGAACACCAGCAATCGCTTTCTGGATACCAAGAAGACGGCTTGGAACTCAACTCCGATCGTGACTACTTCAGTTGGGATGCCCCAGGCCTCGATGGCTCAGAGATGTTCTACGCAAATACTGGCGAGCTTGGTCTGATTGACATTTCGCTCGTTGATGGCAGCGATTTCACCGACATCGACATGCAGATCTCGAGCGGCTGGTCTCCCGCTGAAATCGGCACCATGTACCTTTGGGTGCAGTTATACAGCAATGGCGACATCGTCGGAGAGTTCGACATTGACGCGACCACCGGTGACTACATCGGGCTCGTCGGCGGAGGATTCGATCAGATCTCGATCGGAAGCTACGGCTCAGCAGCAATCCGTGATTCGCACAATGAATCTGCTCGCAACGCGATCGCGATCGACAATATCAGCGTCGGCACATATGTCCCAACACCAGGGACCCTGATGATCGCAGGTTGTGGACTCATCGGGCTCCGCCGTCGGCGATAAATCGTACAAACGATGAAGTCTGTGAAACCGTCCGAGAATGGTTGGATTGGTGGATATTTTCACACCGAAATTTTGAAAATTCTGACCATGAATCGGCATCAAGCCGAAGCTAGATCGCTATGGTTATGTTCGCTCCTGGCTCACTGAGCCGGATCGCTGGTGCGATGGCTGAGCGGTTGAAGGCGCTCGACTTGAAATCGAGTGACCCTGAAAGGGGTCCGTGGGTTCGAATCCCTCTCGCACCGTTTCTTCTTTGATTCGCTCTCGCAGCGGTCAGCCCAATGCCCGCTGAGGGGGTGCTGGAGCTTGACAATGCTGGAGCCGCACCCAAATCAAAATCCTGTTGAACTCGAACTCACCCGATCCCTCGGCAAGACCAGTTCTGAGCATTCCACGATCACAGAATCCAAAATCCGTGAGATGGTCGAGTTGTTCTATAGCAGAACACAGCAAGACTCACTGCTGGGCCCAATCTTCCAAGAACGCGTCGCGGATTGGTCTACGCACTACGCGACCATGACCCGGTTCTGGTCCTCAGCAATCATGCGAGCGGGGACATACTCCGGACGCCCAATCGAAGCGCACAAGTTCGGCGGACTCACAGAAGCACATTTCCGTCGATGGGTGACGGTCTTCACCAACACAGTCAACGATGTGTTCTCCGCATCCGATGCAGCATTGTTTACTGAGCTCGCCAAACGCATGGCTTCAAGCATCGCAATGCGAATCGGTGTTGGACGACTCTCGTTTTGACAATGATCCCCAATCACTTGCACCAACGCGTCTCTGCCAAACGAAGTCCATTGATCACAAACGCAACATAGAGTGCAGAGTTCTGGCCGATCACCATTGCCGGATCCAAGGACTTTGGATTGATACACTCGACGGCATCAACCTCCAGTTGATCTTCTGAATCACTGAGTTCATGCAATGCATTCTTGAGCGACTCAAGAACAGCCTTGGCCCGTTGACCGGATTGCTTTGAATGCTGGTTGATGATCTGGGTGACCTTGATTGCGATGGCGCGTTGGTCAGGATCTAGCAGGGTGAGTCTGGAACTTGACGAAAGACCGTCGGCATCGCGGTAGATTGGGACCTGGACGATGTCGATCCCAGTATTGAGCCATTGGTTCATCGAATCGAGAATCGCGAGTTGCTGGATGTCTTTTTGACCAAAGTACGCCTTGGTTGGATTAACGATCTCAAAGAGTCTGCGGACCACGGTTGCAACGCCGTCGAAATGCCATGGATAGCCTTTGCCGTCCATTCGCATGACGAGCCGATCCGGGACTCGGACATAGTTCATCGAGTTGTCTGTACCGACTGCGTCGCTTGTGAACTCTCCCTCGTGTCTGGGACCAGTGTCTCCGCTCTGGAGACTGAAGAGTTCATCGAGTTCGAGTCCGTATGGATAGATGCTGGTGAAACTCGGAACAAAGGCGGCATCGACGCCGCACTCATCAGCAATCTTTAGATCCGAATCTACCCTTCTCGGATAGTCTTCGTACGCGGGTTTCCGAAACTGAAGCGGATTCACAAACACACTGAGCACAACACGATCACATTCAGTTCTTGCACGGTGCAGCAGGCTTGCATGGCCCTCGTGCAAGCAGCCCTGCGTAGGAACAAATCCGATGGAATCCCCTTCGGAAATACGATCCACACCCCACGACTGCATCTGGTTGGCGGTTTCGATGATCCGCATGGAGAAGTCTAGGGAATGATTTGCCCATCGAGCACGGACTCTGGAGTTGATCGCTCACGGATGACTGAGCATGCACCATTGCGGACAAGGACTTCAATCGGTGTCCCCCTGCTCAGGAACATATTCATCGAAGCGGAGAGTCCGTACGCACCGGAGTTGTGCATTGCGACGACATCGCCGATCTGTATGTCTGGGAGGGTAACTTCGGATCGCCATTGATCCGCAGAAGTACAGAGCGGACCACCCAAGAGGACAGCTGTTCCACCTTGGATACCGGCACGATTCGCGATGGACATCCGGTACGAGTTTGCGGTGATCGGGAGGAGGGCTTGATGGATTCCACCATCAAGGATCGCGAACGACTTTCCGACTGATTCTTTGACATCAATGACGCGAGAGACATACAGCCCGTGCTCAGAGACCAGCACCCTTCCAGGTTCGATCATGCATCTGAGCCCCGCGAGTGATGGAGTTTGCTTGGCATCAGAGATGATTTCTGCGAGTCGTTTGCCAAAGTGTTTGAGATCGAACACGGGATCGTCATCTTTGTGCGGAACCCCCAAGCCGCCTCCAAAGTTGAGTGATTTGATCTGGACTTTTGCTGCTTCACCGATGCGTGCCGCCATACACAGCGCGTTCTTGCAGGTTTCGAGCATCAGTTCCGCATTGAGCACTTGGGAGCCCAGCATCGTGTGCAGCCCTACAAACTCGACATGCTCCAGTTCGGATGCCAGCTTGATTGCGTTGACAACTTTGGATTCATCGATACCAAACTTTTGTGCCCCCCCACCTGTGCGGATTTTGCCTTGTCCTAAGGAATCCGATTCAGGGTTGACCCGTATCCCGATGCGCTGCACAGTTCCATGCTTTGCCGCGATGGCATCGACACGGTTGAGTTCATTCTGCGATTCAACATTGATCTGACCGATCTTTGTGTGAATCGCGTGAGCGAGTTCATCGTCGGTCTTACCTGGTCCAGCAAAGAGAATTGTGGATGGATCAAACCCACTTCGCAAAGCCGCGACAAGTTCTCCACTCGATGCGATCTCAGCACCATCTACTCCTGCATCGCGGATCAACTTGCATAGACCAATCGCGGGATTCGCTTTGATGGAGTAGTACACCTCAATCTGTTCACCGAGTGATTCTCGAATTTCACCAACGCCAGCCACGATCGAATCGCCGGAATAGAGATACATCGGTGTACCGAACCGATCTGCGGCGTGGGCAACATCTTCACCATCAAGATACAAACGGCCATTGATTGTTGCGATTCCACTCATGTCGGGACTCCGACGGAAGGTGATCTCTTCTTGGATCGTTCGTCGAGTTGATCAGCGATTGCCCTCACCGTATCGAGATCATCCGCGAAGATCATCGCATCGAGAACCGGACGATCGGATGTTGGGATCATCAGCGGGATAACGCCATTGCCACGATCCGAGTCATATAGCAATCCAACCCCAAGGAACTCAGCGATACTCGCAAATCCAGCGTGTCCCCCAGCAGGTATCCCAGTGACCAGCCGGAATGCAGAGCACCCGAGCCGTTCGCACATCAAGAGCGGGAATGTCGATGTGTTCACGCGAGGATTGATCTCAACCACAAAGACCTTGTTCTCTGTGGTCACGATAAAGTCAATCCCAACAAGACCACGATACCCCTCGGCGTGCAGCCAATGTGCGATGCGATCCCCCTGGTTGATGATCTGCCGATCATTCGCATACGCGCTTGGATATTCATTCCCACCAAAGGCAAAGCTCTGGGTCATCTGCTGTTCAGAAACTCCGAGAAATCGGCATCCATCGCTGGTGATATCGAACTGCACATTGGGAGAGTTCCTGACTTCGAGCAACGGCTGAAGGATGAAGAGCCGATCGGGATTGGACTTCTGTGATTCGATGTCCAAGGTTTCGATGTCTCCATCCTGCTCAACTTTCCATACTCCAAGCCCTCCAATACTCAGGTCCGAGCGAACCATCACTGCACCAGCATGTGCATGAATCGCTCGCGTCTCCGCGATCAGATCATTTCGAGTGGATGTTGTGGTGGGTATGGTTGGGAGGTCCAGTTCGATCAGGATCGGGAGCAGATTCGATTTCAGGTTGAGCCGATCAAGGAGTGGGGTCTGCGGTGATTGTACATGACAATCCAACAAAGTTGCCAACTGCTGGACCTCCTCCCCTCCCATGTATGGCGATAAATTCCATGACCGCTTGCCGAGCGTCGTTAACAGTTCTGAATCTGAGAGCAACCGTTGGATCACTGTGTCGCCGTGACCTGCAGGCACATGCACATCTCCGATTTCTATTCCGATGCCCGAGAGGTACTTGAGCCACAACGGATCGGGCATCGCATCCAGAACGACCGCATCGCCTCGCATCGAGAGATAGATTGCGCGACTCGAAAGCGACCGGAGGACTGAACCACTCAGACCGCTGGATGATCCTGAGCTGAGCCCATCTCCCAATCGATCCGCTTCGAGCGAATGAATATAGAGTGTCGGCAAGAGCGAGTTCACTCGTGTACTCCGGATTTGAACCAACCAAGATCACCGGCGCTTGGTACACCATCGGCTGAGCTTGCTTGGAGTACCGCGTCCATGACCGCAGCTTCTATGACTCGAGATCCCAGTACGCCCACCCGGTTGACATCGCTCGGATGGTCACCGATTGACAATGCAAAGACCATATCGCCGTCAAACTGTGTATGGCATGGTGATACCGATCTCGAAATCCCGGACTGAGCGATCCGCGCCACGATGCACGCTTGTGTCTTGATGAGCTTCGCATTGGTTGTCAATACGCAAAGGGTCGTGTTACTCCCAAACTGAATCGTCGGCAGTTTCCCAGCGATCAGTTCATTCGCTGTAGACAGTGGTACATCACCCGACGCACGCGCTCCAGCGATGATCCTGCCAGATTCCGAATTCAGTACATCACCGAATGCATTGACAACGACCAACGCGCCGACACACAAACCTTCGGGGGTCTCCCAACCAGCAGTTCCGATTCCGCCACGCATCGCGTGGTCATGTCCATGGATCTTCCCGACCGCCGCTCCCGCGCCGGCGCCGACACTTCCACGATCAAAATCAATGGCCGCAGCTTGACATGCCGCCAGTCCGTGATCGCTTGTTGGGTAGGTATCTGCTGATCCGATTCCCAGATCATAAATCGCGGCAGCAGGTACGATCGGGACAACCCCCTGCTGAGTCTGAAATCCCCGATTGGTGCTGCGGAAGTACTCAATCGCCCCCTGAACGCACCCCAGCCCCATCGCTGATCCGCCGGTGAGCATGACGCCTTGCACCAGTTCAACCAAGCCACAGGGGTCAAGAAGCTCGATTTCGTGAGATGCGGTCGCGCCACCCCTGACATCAACCCCAGCCACCGCGTCTTGATCACAAACAATCGCGGTGCATCCGGTGAGGTTTTGTTCATCGGTTGCGTGTCCGACCCGGAAGCCGTCCACGATGGTCAATGAGTGCTCTTGAGCTTTTTGCCAACTCCAAGTCTGGGTCATGTTCAATAGTATGCGGCTGAGAAGCATTCTCAGCGATTCCCAGCCTGTTTTGGACAAACTGCGACCGGCTGTCTTTTCATGCATGGGAACGGAAACAGATCTAGTCAAACCCGAGGATAGCGAATACAATATCCCTTGTGCCGAACGATATAAGATCGATCCGGCAATGAAACGCGGGTGTAGCTCAGTGGTAGAGCGTCAGCTTCCCAAGCTGAATGTCGCCGGTTCGAGCCCGGTCTCCCGCTTTTATATAAAACCGCCGAAGCCACTGGGCTTCGGCGGTTTCTTTTATCTTAACCAGAATCCACACTAGAGCGTGGACTGTTGGTATTTGTACTGGATATCTCTCTTGCTCAGTTCAGCGAGCACATGATCCACCAATCCGGTCTGCGGCCCGATTTGCTCCGCATTGATCACGCCTGGCATCTTGAGTTCACCCTTCGCAATCATCCGAGCGATGATCGCACACGGATATGCGGTCGTGCGGGACATGCTTGTCGCGCCGTGGTTGTAGTAGTCGAGAAGGTCCCATTGGTGCCTGATCTTTTTGCCAGTTGAATCGAGCCCATCGGTGATGATCCGCATGATGGTCAGATCTTCTTCCTCTGGTTCATAAGTCCATTTGGGGAACATCAACTTGCTGATGACATCAAGCGGCCGAACGCTTCCGCCGTCAACATCGATGCGATCTTGACTGAACAACCCTGTCTCTCGGAAGACACGCATCAACTCGATGTGCCCCGGATAACGGAGTGTCTTCTCTTTCATAAACGGGACCTTCATGGTGTATGCGAGTGAGCGCAAGCCATCGGTATTGAATGACTCGAGCGTCCCTAGACCATCGAAGTCCATGAGGACTGGTTCGCTGAGTGCTTCGCGGACAACGATTTCACCGTGCTCGACCAATCGTGACGGACGCGTGTATTCCTCGAGAACATCAGCTGGAGAGAACCCCGCTTTGTATTCGTACGGCCAGCTGCGTTCGCGTGGGAGACCGCCGACATAAATCTCGATGTTCTGGCACTCTTTGAGCAAACTGGCGCCATATCCAGAAAGCATGTTGCTCATCCCCGGCGCAACACCCATGTCCACCACAGCGGTCACAACGTTCTCTTTGGCGAGTTCGTCAAGGTCCCAAGAATCCTCAGGCATGAACGAAATGTCCGCGTAGTTCTTACCCGATTCGATGACCGCGCGCAGCGACTGAAAACCGATCTTGCTTGCGAGTGCACCCAGCACAATATCCGAATCCGCAATTGCTGCTTTGAGAGCACCTACATCGCTCAGATCCGCTTGCTTGGTAGACAGCTTGCCCCCCACCGCTTCGGCTCTTTGAACTGCACGCGAGAGCGACTCCTCGCGAAGATCAACGATGGTGACATCAAAATCCGGATCGGTTGACAGATCCGCTGCCATCACCGATCCGACCATCCCACCGCCGAGCACTGTTGCTTTGATCATTCTTCAATCTCCTGCTGAAACAACCGCGAGAATACACGCGGCCTGGCTGGGCATCATACCACAAAACGACATTGGAGTCGGAAAGATCAGCTTCCCGAACAGCTCTTGCACGATGGTGAAGCACGGTTCCAAGGCATGCGACTCAGCAGCATCGCCATCCCGCACCAGCCGGTGGTTCCTGCGAAGATCAAGCCACATCCAACAAATGCGCTGATCGATAAAAACCATGAACTGATGAATACACCGCATACGACACCGAAGACAATGAGTGAACCTGCAACAATCTGGACTTGCCGCATGACATCAAGTTTGGGTGCGGATTCTGAGCGGATGGTTGCCCGCCCTGACGATTTCCAGCCTTCGATACCACCCTGCAGATGGAACGCTTGCGCGTCACCAAGTTTGGTCGCGGCTTCAGCGGATCGCTTTCCGGAACGACAATGAAACACCAATCGTTTCTGATCCGCTACCTCGCGGAGTTGCTCAGCAGAGAACTTTGATAATGGATGATGGTGCGTGTCTTCGATTCGCTCTGTTGCGTGCTCGAAGTCTTCTCGGACATCAACCAAAACCGTATCGCCTTCAGCGAGCCAACGCTCGACCATCTCAGGGGATACTTCGACCAGTTCACATTGTTGTGGGATTGCAGTCATCGCGCCTACTCCTGTGATTCCTGCAATGGATTATAGCAGTCGCACGATCTGAGAACTATTCCTGCGATTGGAACTGCTGCCATGCAAGATGGCCGCCTTTGAGATTGACCACCTGATATCCAAGCCGTTGGAGATACGACGCTGAAACCGCTGAACGCACCCCGCTGTGGCAGTTGACGAGCCATCGGGTGTTCTTAGAAACTTCTTCTAGCCGAGAAGCCAATCTGGTGTGCGCGATGTTGATCGCTCCTGGTAGATGTCCATTGTCAAACTCAGTAACCCTGCGAACATCGAGCACATGGACTTCCCCAGCGTTGATCATTCCGGACGCTTCTGCGGCGGTCACTTCGGGAAGCGAAACCAGATCGCGGACGGAATCCGGATATCTTTCAATCTCCGAAGCATCGACCCAACCTCGGATACGATCAAGCCCGATTCGGACCAACTGCCGTACAGCATCGTCAAGATGTTCCGGCGAAAGTATCAAATAGATGTCATCCGTGTCGCGGACCATCGAACCCACATTGGTGCTAAACGAGTTGATGAGTGTGAAGTTCATCGCGCCGGGAACATGACCGGCACGGAACGCATCCCATGGCCGGGTGTCGATCAGTGCTACATGCTGGGTGTCCATCGTTCGCAGATCTGAAGCAGACATCTTGGTAGGTTTGGGTAACCCGCCCAGGACTTTGGGACCGATCTTGTTATCCCGCTTCATAGTTGCGAAATACATCGGAGGCTCGGGCTGCCCCTCAAGGATGAAGTCGACAAATGCTTGCTCTGAGGTTGCCGCTTTGAGCGCCGGATTGAATCGCAGCTCATACCCGATGGTGCTCATCGGAACCGCGCCGAGTGCTTTCCCGCATGCGCTGCCTGCTCCGTGCGCGGGCCACACCTGAACAAAGTCCGGAATGTCTTGCAACTTCTGCACAGTCGCATACAGCGTCTTCGCAGATGGCTCCATCATCCCGGATTGCCCCGCTGCGGATTCAAGTAAATCAGGTCGGCCTAGATCACCTACGAACACAAAGTCCCCACTTGCGAGTGCGATTGGCTCCGTAGCCCCCGAACCATGATCGGTAATGAGAAACACAATGTGCTCGGGAGTGTGGCCAGGTGTATGAATTGCTTTGAACTCGATGTTCCCGATATTGAACGAATCGCCGTCTTTCAGGAGCGTGTGCTCGTATGTCCCCCCACCGGATTTCTCATCGAGCCATTGGTATTTCCAATCCGCATCACCCTCGTCGGAGACATACACATGAGCACCGATTTGTTCCGCGAGTTCTCGTGACCCAGAAACGAAATCCGCGTGAATATGCGTTTCAGCTGTCGCGGTCAGTTTCAGCCCATTGTGTTGTGCTATCTCGATGTAGCGATCAACATCACGCTGCGGATCAATAACGATCGCTTCACCCGAACGCTGACATCCAATGAGATACGCTGCAGCCGCGAGGTTCTCGTCGTACACCATCCGCATAAACATGACATTCACCTCACCGATACATCGGCTGCTCAGTTTGCCGGGAACAGGAACTGGATTGCTTCTCCGAACCGAGCAGCCCAAGCGGTTTCGTTGTGCACATGACCATCACCGATCAGTAGTTTGTGATCGGACTTTGAGAGTCTCGCCTGCCTTGAAAGCATCGCGTCAACCTCCTTCGCCCAATCCACATACTGGTTGTTCATTTCTTTGTTCGCTGAATCGGTGCCGACCTCTGCGGAGCCCATCCCGATGACAAACTTCGAGGGGTATCCCTTCGCGTTCTTGATCTGTGAGACCGTTGGATCTTTGCCGATCATCGGGAGACTCTCGATCAATGCTCGCCCGAAGACTTCGGGGTATTCCGTCGCACCGTACAGCGCCATCGCTCCGCCGAGTGATGCTCCACCAATCGCTGTATGATCGCGTCCCTGCTGCACACGAAACGCTCTGTTCACCTTCGGCATCACTTCGTGCATGATCCAACTCATGCATGCCGCCCCATCCCCTTCAATCCCCTTATATGAGCCCATCGGCATGAACTCGGAAATCCGATGTTCACCAGCGTGCGGGATCCCTACGACAATCATTGGCTCGACCGATCCGTTCCCGATCAGCTCGGTCAAGGTCTCGTCGATCTCCCATTCACCTGGAACGCCGGCCATTTGATCAAACAAGTTCTGACCATCAAACATGTACAGCACCGGGTAGGATCGGCTCGCGTTCTTTGGTTCGTTGTATCCCTCTGGGAGCCAGACCAGCAAATCCCGTGTCATGGATTCAGCACCACCCGCACCGCCGCGAACTTCGACGCGTTTGACATTGCCGGTGACTTCGAGTGCACGATAAATCCCCTGTTGACGGACCTGCTCACTGAGCGCGACTGGCACACGGAACTGGGGGATTTCGATTTCAATGACAGGCCGCTCGTCACCCTTAAGTTTGGAACGATCAATGAGCCCAAGCGAGCGATTCGCGATGGATTCGCCGTTCTCATCGAGTTCTTCTCGATCCCATCCGCCGAGCGTGAACTTAAACTGCATCCCTACGCCGTGGAGATCGCGATCAATCACGATCTGCCAGCGTGTGTCTGATCGTCCCGTGAGCATGGATTCTTCATCTGAGGGGTTCCAGCCGTTGATGCTCGACGCGAGATAAATCGGGTTGTCCTGATTTGCCATCCCAGAGTTGTCCTTGACAATCAGAACAAACCCTTGTGGCAATGTTTCGGGACGAACCATGTCAGGCTCAGCCGCAAAACTCGTCGCGATACTGCAGAGGAAGAACGAAAGAGCAAGGAATGTACGCACGGGATCTCCTTTTGAACCTGTATTCACACAGAACATTGTTGATCGATAGACCAGTGTAGTCCATAAAAAAGGTGCCCACACGATCGTGCGGGCACCCTGAATCTCAATAGAAATGTTACTCGATTACGGGCAACCAGCACCGAATGCCGCGAGGAACGCGGACACATCGAGGAAGTTGAAGCTTCCATCAGGCTGGAAGTCAGCAACCGGATCTTGGTTCCCGAATGCCGCGAGGAACGCGGAGACATCAAGGAAGTTCAAGCTGCCGTCGTTTGTGAGGTCAGCAGGACATGGATTGGACACAACTGGGTTGGTCAGGTTGATGAACTGGTCACCAGCAATCGCGTTGAAGTCCAGATCGTTGATGCCGTCGTCATCCGCGTCGCGTGGACCGATGTTTGCTGAACCCGCTGGGAGACCGCCAAGCACCTGGTTGGACAGGAACGAGAACCCATCGTTGGAGATCCAGCCTGCCATGAGGATGTCTTGCGATCCATCCCAACCGAGTTCATCGAGATCAATGCAGAGCTCAACACCGGTGTTCACTGCTGCTGCAGCCGCAGGATCCGCAGCGACATCGGTCACACCAGCAACATTGGAGTTGTCGATCGAAACCTGAACAAGACCAGCGGTTGGGTTGAACGGGTCAAGAGCGAGCAGACGCGGAGCGTATTCGCTGAACAAGCTCCCGAAGGTGCCGTCTTGAATGTCAACGCGTGGACCTGAGAAGTCCATGATTGGTGTTGCGCCGACTTCGCCACCGGAGTATGAGCCGTAATCGGTGATGACCGCGAAGTCAGGATCGATGTTGGCGCCGTTGGTGCGGAGTGTCGCAGCATCGGAGAAGTTGTTGAGTGCGCCGGTACCGCCATCAACACCGTTGTTGGTGTTGATCCAGTAGTCTGGTGCAAACGCGGAATCGAAGGTGATGCCCGCCATGCCGTTGAGGCCGTTGAAGCTGATATCAACATTGGTGTCCAGGAGCACATTCTGTCCGCCTGGAGCGACATCGAAGAACATATTGAACTTGTTGTAGTTGTTCTGGATGTTGCCACCAATGAACACATACAGACGGTTGTTCGCTGTATCAATGTACACGCGGCAGTTGTCGATCTCGGAGCCGTATGCCCAGTTTGTATCTGGTGAAACAGGGGTGGATTCCGACTGTGAACCGATGACACCTTCGATGTTTGAGTTGTCGATACCCATCATCACGCCGCCTGCAAGAGCGCCAGCATTTGCAGCGCCGTATCCTGCGAGTGATCCCAGATCGTCGATATCTGATCCGATCGGACCAAAGAACGCGCGAGGAACATTCGGAGTGGTGCCATCGTCTTCGTCATCGTTCCATGCATCGACGGAGTAGACATAGTCTGCATCGAAACCGGAATCGAACGCGAGGCCTGATTGTCCATCAATGATGAACCCGCCTGCACCTGAACCACCGCCGAGCGAGCTTGAGCCGCCTGCACCGGTGTCGATGTAGAGGTCAAGACCGTTCCCGTTGTTCTCGAGGTTACCTGCAACCATGATGTAGAGGTTGGTTGCATCCTTTGCGATGTAGATGCCGTCGATTTCGGAGCCGCCACCGTTTGGACCTGAGCCGTCTACTGTGCCGTCGGTTTCATCGCCGAAGCCTGTGTAGTTCCCTTGAAGGAAGACCTGCGACCACGCGTCCGCTCCAAGGCTGCCATCAACTGTCGCGCCAGTTGCAGGGACGCCGCTGAGATCAACCTCGATGTGTTGTGTGGTCGTGTCGAATGGTGCATCGTTGAAGTTTTGAGCTCCACCAAGGTTTCCGGTATCAATCGGGAGTGCACCAATGATCTGGTTTGATTTGAAGGTGCGGTCGCCTGAGTTGACCCAGCCTGCGATGCGGATTGTTTCTGACCCGGACAAACCGAGCGAAGCGAGTGGAATCTTGATTTCAATACCAGTAGAAACGACTTCTGGGTTCCCGAAGTCACCACCTTGGAAGAGGCCTGGTCCATTGTCTCCGAATCCGGTTGCATTATTTTGCACCCAAATCACATCGCCGTAGAAACCGCTTTCGGTTCCTGGGTCGTAAATACCGTCGATGACTGGTTGTGCAAGAGCTGCACCTGAGCACGCAGCGATTGTTGCCGCGAACATTGATTTCGAAACTCTCATTCTGAACTCTCCTCGGATAGAAGTGTGAACATCGTGGTCCAACACGATGAATTCGTATGAAAACAGACGCTTTACGCGTCGCCAAACTGCCTGACTTTATCACATATGGGAGGAATCTCACCCAAAAATCCTCCCATTTCTCCAGAATTACTATTCTGGAAGTACAGCCAAGGATTAACCCCTAGTGCTTATCAGTCGAAGCTCGACTTGCCAGCATTCATCCCCCCCCTCAAACAATCGAGTCGCCCCCCAGACCGGATTGCTCGCTTCGTATCCCACCCAATCCGTTCCGCAGGGTCCGATATCAATAACCAACTCAAAGCCTTCACCTTGACGAATGACACGGAGCCCTTTCCCATCTTCACTCGGCTCCCATTGGGCTTTACCAGATCTTAACAATTCGCCGACGGTTGGATCCTGCTTGAGATGCATGATCCAGCTGACCTGCTCTTTGAACGAGCGCTGCTCCGCACTCAGCGTGGTCCCGTCCAAAAATCCAGGCGGGATCGGACGCCGATCATCTGGGTCGTCTGCTCCGATCATCCCGAACTCATCTCCGTTGTAAATCATCGGAGATCCAGGCGCAGCGACCAGAACCATGTATGCAACGAGCGCCCTTGCCAATGCCCCCTCGCTGACCGAGTGTCGGTCATAGGTATCCGCATCTCTCCATGGATGGGAACCATTGTCGAACGACCTCTGGTGGTCGTTGTGCATCAATGAAGCCAAGCGTTCAGTATCATGAGAACTCATGAGGTTGAGCTGGGATGCATCCGTTTCTGGGTCATGGGAATAGACCTCCGCGAGTCTTGCTGCGACCGATGATGCATCCCCCTTCATATGACCAATTGCGAGCCAATCCGCGATCGCGTACGCCGCGGGATAGTTCATCTGCGCATCGAACGCGGTCCCATCAAAGTACTCTCGAGCGTCAAACCAGATCTCACCCACAATCAATGCTTCAGGATTGATCCCTTTGACCAAAGCACGCCAATCTTTCCAGAACGGCCTCCCGATCTCGTTGGCAACATCCAATCTCCAGCCGTCAATGCCGTCTGAGGGATCGCCATCCCCGTTTGGATCCATCCATCTCCTTGTAACGGCCATCATGTGCGCTTTGGGTTCTGGCGCTAGATCTCCAGTATTTGTTTGCTTAAAGACCGGCAATCGCCCATTATGACCGCCCCACGACTCCCAGCCGACCAATCGCCCCTCGTCATCGAAGGTCGCATTAAACCACTCCGCGTACTTTGAAGAGGACCCATATTGAACGACATCCTGGAATGCCCAGTGGTCTAAACCAACATGATTCCAGACCCCATCAAGCATGATTCTCATCCCACGATCACGAATCGCAGGCACAAGCACATCCAAAAACCATCGATCCGCAAGCGTCCAGCCCCAGGTCGTTTCATCCGCGGGATCCATTCCCTGAAGATCAAACCGATGCTGATTTGAAATCACCCCTGGGTGTCCGAGTGTGGGATCGATGTGACGATGATCCATCGCGTCGTACTTATGGAGCGAAGTGGATGAGAACACAGGACAGAAATAGATCCCCCCGACTCCTAGATCCTTCAACTCGTCAAGGTATTGGTACACGCCTTGCAGATCACCGCCATACCTTCGTTGGTAGATGACATTGGCAACCGCACCGCCGGATCGCCTGGGATCATACCGAAAATGTCTCGGCTCACCTTGCGCGAGCATCCATGACCGCTCGACCTCTTCAATGGTCGCTTCATCGAATGACTGATCCCAACCCACCGTCGTACTTTGTCTCTGACTGGGGTCATTCCCTTGGTTTTGATTGGCAAATCGTTCGGGGAAGACTTGATACCACACAATCCCGCGGCTCCACTCTGGACCGAATCGCGTACCACGCTCTGTATCGATCAGTGGATTTGTGCCTTTGATACCCGGTTTTTGAGTCTCAGCCAGATTGATCGACTCACATCCAGCGATTTTGATCGCACAGCAAAACAAGATCACGGCAAAGAGGCAACTCCGGATCATCAAAAACTGATTGGTATACATGCCTGTTCCCTGTTGACGCGAGATATTCGATCCAGTAAAGTCCCTGTTGGGAACATAAGGGCAGTTTTGAATGCCCTGTTTTGCAAGCTTAATTCTATACGAAGGATACCACCGATGCATCCCATCCGCCGCCGGGCATTCACCCTGATCGAACTCCTTGTGGTGATCGCCATCATCGCCTTGCTGATTGGCATCCTCTTGCCTGCACTTGGGAAGGCGCGACAGTCCGCTCAAGATTTGAAGTGTTCTGCCAATGCAAGATCCATGGCGACTGCGATGGAGTTGTATGCCGCGGACAACAAGAACTGGTATCCAGTGATGCCCGCGTTGACCAGCCCGAACCCCAGTACCTATGAACTGATCGGGAATCAAAATAAACTTGGCGTCGCCGGAATGTTCAGCTTGTTCCAAGTCGGTCAAGCAGAATGGGCTGGCGGCTCTTCGCTTCCATCCGCAGATCTTCGTGGATACTTCGGTGGTCCTGCTCAAGGGATCGGAAACTACCCAGACCGTTCGAGCACCCCAATCATGGAAGGGTACATGGACGCACTGGAAATCCTCCACTGCCCACGAGACAAAGCCGACACACACTGGCGCTACCCCACGAGCTGGTGGAATGCACAGTACGACATCAATGGAACAGACTATATAGAGGTTGTTCCCGAAGCCCCGAGCTCACCGAACGATGTCGTTGCTTACAACATCAGCTACCTTTACTTCTCAGGATTCAAGTCAGGCGAACCAGGCATCCTCACACCTGCACCGCTCTGGGGTGACGAAACCTACACCAACGATAATGTCACCAACGCCTTCTACGGCCACGGCTACAACTGGGTCGAAGACACCTACCAGAGTGGCTGGCAAGTCACCGCTGAAGCGATCGGATTCAACAAAGAGTCCGGCTACGCCGATGTCGACAACCACGGCGCCGATGGGGCGTACTTCGCGTTCACAGATGGACATGTCGAGTTCATGGAAACCAATCCACAGCGGACCTTCTTTGCACGCGTGAGCAAGTATGTGAACACCTACGATTCCAACGGTCGGGTGACAGGCCGAACCCAGGTCCCCGAAGCAGAACGCGAGATTGGTCGCAAAGAAGGCAAGAGCATTAACATCACCAATCCGAACAGATCATCATTCATGCAAACAATCGAATAAACTCTCATCTCCGACTCTGTACTCACAGACCCCATCGAGAGTTTCCACAAACACGACCATGTCCGCATGACGACGATCGAGGCGACCCGTGACACCAGCGAACACCGCTCCCGCTCAACGCGATACCAAACCATCGTTCTTCAAACGCCTTCTCGCTCACCAGGAGTCTGGATTGGTGCTTGTGATCATCTTGATGATGGCACTGCTCACTCTGTATGGGATGTTCACGCCCCCCATCGAACAGAAGACCAGAATACAGCTCGAAGAGAATGCGACCATCTATCGACTCGATGGCGACGGCAATGAGCACGAGCATCTCGCCGCGAATCAGATCGTCGGATACCGAGTGGTTGTGGACGGGGAAACCCGAGAGTACAGCTCTGCAAATATCGAACGATACGACTCATCAGCACGCACGCTGATCCAGGTCAACACCGTCAATCGCTTCCTGAACAAATCCAATCTTGTACTCATCGCAAAGGACGCAAGCTTCTTTGCGATCATCGCGGTCGGCATGACCGGGGTCATCATCCTCGCGGGAATTGATCTCTCGGTGGGCTCGATCTATGGCTTGTCCGCGATCGTCGGCGCGATGGTCTTGAGCAATCTCCCTGCTGAAACTGGATGGATCGTTGCCGTCCCGCTCGCGCTTATTGTATGCACAGCGGTAGGCACCGCGTGCGGTTTAGCAAACGGTGCGATGAGTGAAGGGCTCGGCGTGCATCCCTTTGTCATCACACTCGGGATGATGGCGGCTCTGCGTGGTTTGACAGTCGTGATACCGCAACAGTTCTTCGGCACCCAATCCATCGGCGGCTTCCCCACTTCCTTCACCACCGGATTCTTCAAAGCCGAGTTCAACGGCGTGTACCCTGTGCCGGTCATCCTGATGCTGCTCTGCGGCATCGCGGGATGGTTCATCCTCTCCAAAACAGTCTTTGGCCGTCGCATCTTTGCGATCGGGGGCAATGAAACCGCGGCGAAGTACGCAGGCATCCCGGTCAAACGCGTCAAGATTCTGGTCTACACAATCACCGGCGCCCTCTGCGGCCTCTCAGCATGCGCCTACCTCGGGTACTACGGAGCAGCAGAAACCAACGCAGGGAATGCATACGAACTTCAAGTCATCGCGGCAACAGTAATCGGTGGCGCATCGCTGATGGGTGGTCGCGGGACAGTCATCGGAGCGGTGCTCGGCGCCATCATCATCCAACTCATCAATAACACACTCATTATCTTTGAAGTCGATACCAGTTATAATCAGATTGTCATGGGTGCTGCGATTATCATCGCGGTCGTCATTGACCAAACAAAACAACGAATCCAAGCCCGCCGGGCATAATCACACACGGAGCACACGAATGTCCACTCGCAAATCACTATTGACCGCTGCCACTTTGGTCTCGATGTCATCACTCGCACTCATTGGATGCTCCGGTTCAACCGACTCCGAAAAATCGACAGACGCTTCCAAAGCGAGCTCGTCTTCTGATGTTGTGTACAAAATCGGCGTAATCGCAAAGAGCAACTCGAACCCGGTATTCCTAGCCGCAAAGAACGGCGCGATCGCAGCAGGTCAACGCTTGAGCGAAGAGCACGATGGCGTGTCCATCGAGATCCTCTGGCAGACCCCTGCAATGGAAGACGCACAGGTCCAAGCGCAATATGTCGAGCAGCTCGTCGCATCAGGTGCTGACGGCATCGCCATCTCCTGCACCGACGCCAATCTCCTTACCGGCGCGCTCAAAGCCGCGGTTGAGAGCGGGGTCGTGGTCGTCACCTTTGACTCGGACGCTCCAGAATCCGGACGCATGGCGTACTACGGCGTTGACGATTTCCAAGCAGGCAAAGAAGTCATGCGACAACTCGCTGGCGTCATGAACAACGAAGGCAAAGTCGCCGTGCTGACTGGGAACCCAGCAGCAACCAACCTCCAAGCTCGCGTCAACGGCGTCGTCGAGCAAGCCGCGGAATATGAAGGCATCCAGACACCGATCGTCTACTCATTCATGCCGGAGACCGCGACCGAAGCCGCTGCGAAAATGCAGCAGGTCCAGACCGCAAACCCAGACATCACCGGATGGGCACTGGTCGGGGGTTGGCCGCTCTACACCGACAACGCACTCGATGGGATCTACGAGAGCGCCAAGATCGTCTCCATGGACCCCCTCCCACTCCCACTGGTCTACGCACAGAAGGGACAAGTCCAGGTTCTTGTCGGTCAACCATACTTTGGTTGGGGCGAGAAATCGGTTGAGATGATCGTCGACAAACTCCACTTTGATCGCAGCCCAAGCTCAGAAATGGTGTACGCAGAGTTTGATATTGTCACAACCGACAACGCTGAAGAGTTCGCAGAAAACTGGAAACTCTGGCTCGGCGAGGATTAATCAATCCCCATGCCAGACAGCGAACCAATCTTGACCGCAACCGGTATCTCAAAGCGTTTCGGGATCACCCAAGCGCTCGATGATGTCAGTGTGTCATTCCGAGCAGGGGAAGTCCACGCGTTGATGGGCGAGAACGGCGCGGGCAAATCCACTCTCGGGAAAGTCATCGCAGGTCTACACGCTCAGAACTCAGGATCGGTGGTCATCAATGGTCGCGAGCTGATCCCAGGCTCTCTCGACGACGCATTCCATGCCGGGATCCGGATCGTGCATCAAGAACTTGCACAATGCCCGAACCTCTCTGTCGCAGAGAATCTATGCCTGCACGACCTTCCCACAAAGGGAATGACAGTTGACTTTGCTGAGATGGAACGCAGAGCGTCTATGCTCGTGCATCAACTCGATCCGGACATTGATGTCACCAAGCCGCTCGGATACCTCTCCCCTGGACGACGACAGATCTGCCAGATCGCGGCATCTCTAGACAAGAACCCCGATGGTTCAATGATCGCCAAAGTGATTGTGCTCGACGAGCCAACCTCGTCGCTCTCAATCTCCGAAGCATCAATTTTGATGGACATCACCCGCGATCTCGCATCGCAGGGACTCACGATGATCTATGTTTCTCATCGTATGAGCGAGATTTTCACCTGCTGCGATCGCGTCACGATTCTTCGCGACGGCAAGTTTGTCGCGACCAATATTGTCGCGGACATCGACGAGCCCACGCTCGTCGAGCAGATGATCGGGAGACGCATCGAGACCCCAGCCGCGAAGTCGGACAGGATGACCGCCGAGTCTGTTGAGACCATGGCGCTCAAATCCGAAATCCGAGGCGACGCTCCCGATCAACCAGTCGCAGACTCAGAGCCTTGTATGAAGATCCGCGATCTTTCTTCACCCGGAAAGCTAGACAACTGCTCACTCGATCTCCACCCCGGCGAAGTCTTGGGGATCGGCGGATTGGTCGGCGCAGGTCGCTCCGAACTCTTCGACGCGATCTTCAACATCGACACTCGCGCCACGGGATCTGTGAATGTAGACGGACGCGAAATCCTCGGCAAAGGCATCCGTGCCGCGATCGAAGCAGGGGTTGGACTTGGATATGTCCCTGAAGACCGACGCATTCAAGGGCTGTTCTTCAATCTTGGGATCGACGAGAATATCCTCGCACCGATCATGAGCCGGATCTCCGGATTCTGCGGCATCCGAAAGCAAGCAGACGAACTTGAAGCGGTTCGCAACCGCATCAACCGATTCCAGATCAAAACCGCTTCACTCTCCGAAACCACACCTGGAGAACTCTCCGGCGGGAACCAACAAAAACTCCTCATCGCACGATGGATGACCGAGCAAACCAAGGTCCTGCTGCTCGATGAACCGACACGCGGGATTGATGTGGGAACCAAATCAGAAATCTACAAGCTGATCCGCCAAGCCGCGGATGAGGGGCTCGCGATCCTGCTGGTGTCCTCCGAGATGCCCGAACTCCTCGCGCTCTCTGATCGAATTCTCGTGATGGGAGACGGCCAGATCAAGGGCGAACTCACCGGCGCAGACATGACCCAGACGAACATCCTGACGCTTGCCACCAACGAAACAAGATCAGCAGTGCCTGTCTAAAGCACGCTGATCCGATTCGAAGCTCTTTCGAGTTGTGTTACTTTGATTACGAACCGACGACCTTCACACGAATCTCACGCCCTGGCATTTCAAGCTTGCCTTCTTGTGAAACCACCTCAACGGTGACTTTGCCATTCTTGTTGGTTGCTTTGAAGTTGGTGACAAGGTATTCACCGAGCATGTACCCAAAGCCCTCGCCTTCGTCTTCGTAGAGTGTCCCGTACGCTTCGCCGTTTGCATCGAGATGCACGATCAGCGTCAACTCATCGCGTGAATCCGGGCGATCGCCAAAGTACTGCGTGACTGGGGCCGTTGCGATGATTGCGCCAGGACGGATAAAGAGATCAGGGAGATTCGCATCTTTCGAATCTCGCCCGGATTCAAAGTCTGGGAAATCAAACTCCGCCCACTCCACACCATCAACCGCCCCAGGCATCACCGACACGCGATCACCCTCCGGAGTCGCCTTGGTCACAACGAGCATGTCCGCACCGAGCAAGAACGAATCATCTTCAGACCGCAATGCAGGATCAGCAGGATCCGCAAAGAATGTCGGACGGACGATGGGCATCCCGGTATCCGCAGACTCTTTAAACAGCGTGTAAATGTACGGCATCAACCGGTAGCGGCGCTCAAGACCACGACGAGAGGTTGCTTCGACCTCAGCTCCGAACGACCACGGTTCCTTGTCAATATTCCCCTTCGCGGTGTGACCACGAGAGAACGGGAAGAGTGTACCAAACCCCATCCAACGCTGAAAGAGTTCGCCATCACCGTTGTACGCAAACCCACCGATGTCCGGCCCAACAAATGGCTGTCCCGACAAACTCAGGTTCAGCGACATCGGGATCGACATATCGAGGTGCGCCCAGTTGGCGCTGTTGTCACCTGTCCATGTTGCGCCGTAACGCTGACCTCCGATGAAGTTGGCGCGGGAGAGAACGAATGGTCGTTTGTCTGGATTGGTCGCCATAACGCCTTCGCGCGTCGCGCGGATCATCTGCATGCCGTAGACATTGTGGTAGCGGTCGTGAGTATCGGTGCCACCAAGCTCAGGATCCGCACGGTGAACATTGGTCTCAGGCATGGTCTTGGTTTCGACATTGAACACAGCCGGTTCGTTCATGTCGTTCCACACGCCATCGATTTCGTTCGCCATAAAGTCTTCATAGAGTCCCGCCCACCAGTTGCGGACATCTTTGTTGAGGTAATCAGGGAAGACACAGACGCCGGGCCAGACCTCGCCGTTGTAGACATTCCCGTCCTTGTCGCGAACCCACGCGTCGTGCTCATCTCCAGAATCCGACACAAAGTATCCGTCCTCGTCCTTCACACCTGGATCGATCATCCAGACATTCGAGAACCCCTTGGAGTCGAGCCATCTGTTGAGCCCCTTGGGATCGGGGAACTGTTCTTTGTCGAATGTGAAGACGCGGTATTCATCCATGTAATCGATGTCCATCCAGATGACATCCGCTGGGAGCTTGCGATCGCGGAACTCTTGGACGACTTCTTTCACGCGTGAATCAGGGTTGTAGGAGTATCGACACTGGTGATACCCCACCGCCCATTTGGGAGGCATCGCGATGGTCCCGGTCAGTTTTCCAAGACCCAGCATCACTTCCTGCGGCGAATCGCCATCAATAACGATCACCGGGAAGTCACCACCCTCAGCGCGGAAAGTGATCCCATCGCGAAGATCGATCTGACAACGGTATGTGGTATCTGCGAGCACACCGAACGCGGTCCCATCAGCACGAACCGCGAGAACCCAAGGATGTGAGGTGTAGAGATTCTCTGCATCAAGTCCATATCCGAACGCATCAAGATTCCATGTTTCAGTCACGAACCCATTTCGCAGCAAAGGTCCAGCACATTCACCCGTCCCATAGAGTGAAGTCCCTAGTTCAATGCTGATTGACGCGACGGATCGCCCAGTCTCATCGTCTGTTGAGTACACAGGGACTTCAGTGAGCGAGCTCAAACCGACATCGCCGTAAGACTCGAACTCTTGCACCAACGCGAACGAGGGCTTCCGAACTTCTCGCGCTTCATGCGATCGATCAAAGCGGACAATCCCATCCCCGATAACCTGAGCAACCTGCCCTAATGCTTGTCCAACAACTCCGAACGAAAGACTCGCGATTACAAGAATCTGAAGACACAACGGCTTTTTCACGCTTAAACCTCACTCAATCGTTCCGGGTTTCCGTGCACCATACACAGATCAAAAACTCAAGTCCGTACACAATACTTCTCGGACGCCTCACCATGCAACTCTAGAGACAGAAAACATCGCAAACTCTCAAAATTCTGTTTCACTTGCGATTCAAAATCGACCATAATCAGGTCGTATTCTCACAAATTCCGTTTCGTATCGAACCGGTTTTTACGAAAGCTTTTTTGAAAGGGCTTCCATGTCTTCATCCGAGTCCCGGTTTTTCCCTGCTCTCATTCTGGGTGCGGCTGCCATCGTCACCGGTGTTACCACACCAGCAGCACACGCACAGAACAAACTCAACTATCTCCAATGGTTTGAAACCGAGTGGGATGACATCGAGCGACGCGCACCAGACATCTTCCTCGCAGGATATGACGCGCTCTGGCTCCCCCCACCCTCCAAAGCTTCCTTCGGCAGCGTTGGATACGACCCATTCGACCGCTTCGACCTCGGGAAGCCCCCGCTGCTCTCATTCTCTTCGAACAGAGCACGAACCACCTACGGCACAGAAGAAACCTTCAAAGCAATGATCGCAGAACTCCAGTTCTCTGGCGCTGAAGTCTACATCGACGGCATCTTCAACCACAACGGCGGACGCACCACTTCCGACGCGTTCCTCGCGCAAGGCGGATACCCCGGCTTCTGGATCCCTCGCGAAGACCCGCCCCGCGACAAGCTCCCAACCGACAACTGGGGCGATTTTCATAACGGAAACGCGTCGGGGTACCTGCAATCCGAGAATCCGGGTGCACCAAACTACGATCTCCTCAATGGTGATCTCGTCGCACTGGTCGACATCGCTCAAGAATCAAACAACACCTTCATCCGTCAACCCGTCGACGCATCCAATCCGCAAAACATCCCAGGCGGCACACTCTACAATCTCCCAGATCCAAACAACGCACGCTTCTATACAGATCAAGCGCTGACTCCAGAAACGATCAACAACCCCGGGACCAGCAGAAACCCCGGGAATCTGAGCTTCACACGCTACCCCTACAACAACGCATCCCCGCTTGAAGGCGATCCGGTCGCAGACAACGGCACCGGACTACTCATGCGCTGGGCGCAGTGGATGATCGAAGTCCAAGGCGTTGACGGCTTCCGCCTCGATGCACACAAGCACACGCCGAGTTGGTTCTGGGATGGGTTCTTTGATGCCGCGATCCATAACCTCCGCGTCCGTCCCGATGGGAACCGCACCAATCCATTCGTGTTTGGTGAAAATGTGACCGGCAACTTCGACACACTCAACAACAATGTCCGCAAGGATTCATTCGCGAACCATGATGCGCTTGATCTCCAAGGCGCCGCTCGTCTCCGCGATCTGCTCAATGCCAATGGTCTCGGATCTTGGGCAAACATCACATCCAGCGTTGACTCATCACACCTCGATGTCGCCGACGACGGACTCGTCAACGGCACCATGGGTGTCAACCATGTCTTCTCGCACGATAACGGCACCGTCGGAGATGGTGGATCACTCCCACCATTCCCAACAGCCGCTCAGCAAGGGTTCCCGATGCACGCATACACGCTGATGCGTCCAGGCCGTGCCATCGTGTACCACAACGGTCGTGCGATCATCTCCCGCGCTAATGGCTTCTATCCACGCGAAGGCGTTCCAGCGGCGCTCGGATGGGATCCGGTATCCCAACAACTCGACGACACGATGACAACTCTCGTCAAACTCCGCAAGGAAATTGGTGGTGGTCAGTACTTCCAACTCAACAGCAACATCAACGATGTGCTCGTCTTCCAAAAAGCGTTCAACAACCGCGCCAACTCGCTAACCGCGGTCAACGACCGCTTTGATGCTGGTTTCCAAACAATCACAGTGAACACCGCGTACCCGCAAGGAACGCGGATTCATGAGATGACCGGAAACGCCGCGGATCCGATCGTCGATCCATCTGGAGACATCCCTGAGACCATCGTGGTTGGCGCGGGTGGTTCTGTCACCCTCAAAGTCCCCAACAACGCATCCTCTGCAGGAACCCACGGCAAGGGTTATGTCATCTACGCAGAAGCACTCCCTGATGCGACAGTCACCTTCATCGGACAAGACGGCACGATCGATCCTGACCCAGCCAACTTCCCAGACTGGATCCAGAGACTCAGTGAAATCCAAGTGATCAAAGATAATTCATTCGAGATCCGTGTCCAGACCGCAGCAGGTGATGCACTGGACTCAAACACCGACGACAACGCACTCTTTGCGTTCGACCAGCGTGTTTCAGACTACAACGGCAACGGCATCCCAGACATCCCAACAACCGCACTGAGCTTCGCGGGATACGAGCAGTTCATCACCGTCAACAGCCCGCTCTACAACTCGGGCAACTCGTTCGGGCTCTACCGCCAAGCGATCGACGCAACACAGATGGAAGAGGGCATGCACTACCTAAGCGTCGTCGTGTTCCGTCATCGTGATCCAAACACCTCCGCGATGTTCCGCGAGGTCCGCAAGGTGATCTACATCGATCGACTCCCTCCAGAGGTTGCGCTTGAGCAAGCGGGCATGACACTCGAAGATGATCAGCCCCAGTTCATTGTCCACGCGCTCGACCGTACAACCGATGAGCTCCATCTGCTTCTCGATGTACCCAAAGGCACCGACCCGCTCTCGCTCATCAACACGAGCACCCGAGTCAATCCGTATGACCGTTTCGAGTACCGGACGACATTCGATGGCGCACTGAACGCTGGTGATCACCAGATCACAATGGTCGCGATCGAAGAATCCGGAACCACAAACATTGTTACCGAGACCATCACCATCGCCGGAGAGGTTGATTGTCCTGCAGATCTCACAGGGGACGGGAATCTCAACTTCCTTGATGTCTCCGCGTTCTTGACCGCGTTCGGGAATGCTGATCCTGCTGCGGACTTCCAACCAGACGGCAGCTACAACTTCCTCGATGTGTCCGCGTTCCTCTCAGCATACGGAAATGGCTGTCCATAATGATCACACTCAGCGAGTAGGCTGAGCTTGAAAGTATCCAAATAGAAAGCGGGGCTGGAAATCTCATCCAGCCCCGCTCTTGATTTTGTTCACAACAGTTGTGTTGCAGTTCTGTTGTGCAGCGTTCGTAATCGCTTAGCGGCGACGACGACCAGCAACCAGACCACCGAGGCCAACCAACGCGAGTGACGATGGGGTTGGAACGACGGTGTAGCTCAGGAAAGCGCCGGACTGCGATCCAGTGCCCCAGTCTGGGGTTGCTTCGCCAGCAAGGCTCAGGTGATCAACACCTGGATCCGAATCGCCACCACCTGAGGTTGCGACATCGAATCCGAAGGTGTCACCAACGCTCAGTCCGAGCGATGCGAGCGAGACTGCGATGTGGTGGACATTGATGCCGTGATCTGCACCAGAAGTCATGATGTCGGTCCCAGCTGCGTAGGTCGCATCGATCATGCCCCAAGCACCGGAGTACGAGTGCACTTCACCGCCGGTGCCGGAATCAGCCCAGCTCCCGACGAAGTGATCAATGTTTCCGCCCCAGTCGATGTTGCGTGGCCAAGCACCGTCGCTGCTGCCAGCGAGTCCGGTATCGATGCCGACGAGGAACTTGCCCCAATCAGCGCTCATCGATGCAACTGAGACATCAATGTACAACCATGTTGCGTCATTGGTGATCTCAACTTGTGTGATGTCCAGGTGTGGGAAACCGCCGAATGTATCGACATTGATATCCCCTACGCTGTCCGAGTACACATCGGCACTCGCTGCTCCAGCCAGCGATGCGATCGCGGCTGCCAAAAGTACATTTTTCATTTGAACTCCCTTGCTCCAGAAACGAACCATGTCCTTGAAAACGAGGTGGGAACATGGCGTGAAAGACAGCCAGTACTATAATGCATCAAGAAAACTGAACAAGCCCCAACCGACGGGATTCTCAGAAAATATGGGGTGAATCCTCAATACGCCAAACTCGTTCGGTTATTGTTCGCAATCCAGATCCGCGACCACCATCGCATGGTCCGATACTTGCAACCCACTCTCCCGATCAATGAAGCACCCAGTCATCCGCTTTCGTGCCGCTTTGTTCATGAGCAGATAGTCGATCCGCCAGCCGCGATCCAACGCTCTCGCCTGCCCCCGATTCGACCACCATGAATACGGCCCATCGACATCTCCATGCGCCTCACGGATCACATCCGCCCACCCCATATCAATCAGATCACCCATCCACTTGCGTTCATGAGGCAAAAACCCCGACGATTTCATATTCCCCTTTGCGTAGAACAAGTCCCGCTCTGTATGCGCGATGTTCAGATCACCACCAAGCACAGTCGGGATCTTGGATTTGAGCATGGGTTCTGCCCATTGATGGAACAAACCGAGCCAACGGTCTTTCTCCGCTTGACGATGATCTCCAGATGAACCAGAAGGCAGGTACACACTCACGACCCGAAGCTTCCCGACCCGCGCCACGATGACACGGCCTTCTGGATCACCTTCACCAGCGCCGCGCCCCTCTTCCTTGATCCCATCACGCGACCAGATTGCAGTCCCAGAATATCCCTTTTTCTCCGCTGGATGCCAAAGACAGTTCCAGCCATTTGGGTCTTGCCAATCAGCAGGGAGCTGTTCTGGGAGCGCTCGAACTTCTTGCATCAGCAGGACATTGGGATCAATCCGATCCAGATGCTCCGGCAGCCCTTTCTTCAAAGCCGCGCGGAGCCCGTTGACATTCCAAGTCGCAATTCTCATCCGACACTCTAGGACTATGGTTCACCATGACCTCATCATCAAGCACCAACGCCGTCGTCTTTGCGGGCAGCCCCATGTCCAACCTCGCGCTCTACCACCAGATCCGCTTCGCGGTGGGTGATCCTACAGCTTTGATCGTGCTTCCAACAGGTCCCAACTCCAGCACAAGCCCCCACCGTCTGTTGATGATCCGCGACATCGAGATGGAACGGGCAAAGCAGACCGCAAAAGCCGACGAGGTCGTGTGCCCCAAGGATTTCGCCCCATCGGATTGGCAGACGGGCGACCGCGAGCTCGAAACCGCGCAGTCTGTTGCGGAGTGTTTGGTCCAGAAGAACATCAAATCTGTCACCGTCGACCGCACACTTCCCGCGATCTACGCGCACTACATCACCAAAGCGGGCATCGCGATCGAGTGTGATCCTGATCTTGGAGTCCTCGACCGCAGATCCAAAGACCAAGAAGAACTCGCCCATCTCCGACAAGCGCAGTCGATCACTGAGGGATGCATGAGAATGGCGTGCGAAACCATTGCACGAGCATCAGCCGACGCATCCGGACAACTCATCCACGATGGCGAAGTCCTCACCTCCGAACGCATGTTCCAGCTCATCGACATCTGGTTCCTCAACCACGGCGGCGCCACCCCCCACGGCTCGATCGTCGCGTGCGGACCGATCGGCGCGGATTGCCACGATCGTGGACACGGACCGCTCTACACCGGTCAACCCATCATCATCGACCTCTTCCCATACATCAAATCATCCCATTACCACGGAGACTGCACCCGCTGCGTCGTCCACGGCGAAATCCCAACAGAAGTTGCCAAAATGCACGCCGCGGTCATCGCTGCGAAGAACGCAGCGCAGGATGCAACCAAAGCGGGCGTCACCGCAGACGCCGTCCATGCGGAAACCATCCGCGTCATCAAAGAACACGGCTATGAGTCGGGTATCCCCGCAGCGGACGCGCCGCACTCAACCTGCTCCATGGTCCACGGCACCGGTCACGGCATCGGACTCGATGTCCACGAACCACCATTGATCGATGTCGGTGGTCCAGCACTCGTCGAGGGCGATGTGCTGACAATCGAACCAGGACTCTACTGCAAAGCGATCGGTGGCATCCGCATCGAAGATATGATCGCTGTCACCAAAGACGGCATCGAGAACTTCAACACACTACCGACCGATCTCAGCTGGGCATGAAACACGGATTTACAAAGCCAAATCGACTCGCGGTATGGGGCAACAGCATGCTCAACAAGTTACCGAGCATCTCAAAGAAGCGACGCAAACGCGAAGCAAGCAAGAAACGCCGCGAACTCTTAAGAAATGACTTAAGCAATCAAGCTTCTGACTCGTGATTACTTCGCTTTCCCTTGCGCTGCGACAGCAGCCATCGCGGACGCAACCGCTTCGGGATCACCGATGTACTTCTTCGAGATCGGCTTGAGATTCTCATCAAGTTCGTACACCATCGGCATACCGGTCGGTATGTTGACCCCGACGATGTCGTCATCAGAGATCCCATCGAGGAACTTGACCATTGCTCGCAAAGAGTTGCCGTGCGCTGCGATGATGATCCGCTTCCCGGCTTTGATCTGCGGCGCGATCTCGTTCTCCCAGTAAGGCACCACACGCTCGACGGTATCCTTGAGACACTCGGTTGTGGGGATGTCCTTTGGATCAAGATCCGCGTAGCGCCGATCATGTCCGGGCCAACGCTTATCGGAGGTTTCAAGCGCTGGTGGCGGGGTGTCGTACGAGCGGCGCCAGACTTTGACCTGATCCTCGCCATGCTTTTCAGCGGTTTCTGCTTTGTTCAAGCCCTGGAGCGCACCGTAATGGCGTTCATTGAGTTTCCAAGAGCGGGTCACCGGAACCCACATCAGGTCCATCTCTTCGAGCACATGCCAGAGCGTGCGGATTGCCCGTTTGAGCACCGAGGTGTACGCGAGATCAAAGGTGTACCCCTCGTCCGCGAGGAGTTTGCCCGCCTCGATCGCTTCTTCATGCCCCTGATCACTCAGCGGTACATCCTTCCATCCTGTAAACCGGTTCTCCCTGTTCCAGGTGCTCTCTCCATGACGAATTAGAACGAGTGTGTACACGCGATGCTCCTTGTAGCTTGGTATGCATTCGATTCTAGCCACTCCAAAAAGAGCCGTGGCCGATGCGTA
>TARA_R110002073_G_scaffold2938_3_pt1 | contig 93103 bp, 74 predicted proteins | sample TARA_R110002073 | Tara Oceans TARA_R110002073 (sample SAMEA4397174) | marine metagenome | biome: Polar Biome; feature: [DCM] deep chlorophyll maximum layer (ENVO:01000326); material: water (ENVO:00002006), including particulate matter (ENVO:01000060) such as... | depth 40 m
TGTAGTATAAAAAAACGGCGCCTATTAATTAGGCGCCGTTTTTTTATGTCCGTAGAAAAGTGCTTTGTCATGTTACTCGGATGAGGCCGAGTCTTTTCGTTCGTCTTTGCTGTCGAGCTTTTCGAGCAACGGAGGCAAGAAGAGAAAGTCGAAAGCCAATGCCACGAAGATAGTGATCGCCACCAGCAGCCCCATGATGGCATTGACCTCGAATTTTGACTGAGCCAGCACCATAAACCCTGCGGTGAGCACGATAGAGGTGATGATGAGCGCGTTGCCAACATTCGCAAACGCGTATCGTACGGCTTCATCTGGGCTCATGTTGTTACGTCGCCGCGCCCGCAGGTACTTGCTAATAAAGTGCACGGTGTCGTCTACAACGATGCCCAGCGTAATCACAAAAATTAGCGCCACGGCGAGATTCACTTCACCGTTGAAGTATCCCCACAATCCGACCGTCACTAATGCAGGCAATGCGTTTGGCAGCATGCTGATTAGACCGTAGCGCAGTGACTTCAGTGCAATAATCAGAATTAGTGTGATCAACACAATGGCGACGACGTTGCCGAGTAGCATGCTGTCGATATTACGTTGGCCCATATGCGCAAACATAATTGATTGAGAGGTACCCGGTGTGGCTTCGATATCGGGCAGATTTGTTGATAGCCATTGGCTAAATGTCGCTTCCATCGCAACCACTTCGTGCGGCTTTTGCTTGCGTATACGAATATCGATACGGGTCGCGGATTTGGCGCCGTCGAGCTGTGTTGTTAGGTCGAGGCCAAAGGGGAGTGACAGTTCGTATAGCAGTAGGTACTGGCTGGCCAGTTCGCGGCTGTCAGGAATTTTATAATACTCAGGGTCGTCGTTGTGCATGTTGCGATTGAGTCGCTTAATCACGCGAGTGTAAGAGCTGACGTGAGAAACGTGTGGCTGCGTTTCGGCCCAGCTAACAAACTGGTCTACCTTGCGCAGAAACTCTGGTTCATTGATGCCGTACTGTTCGCCACTATCCAGAGAGTAACTAATGGTGTCAAAGCCGCTTAAATTATTTTCATAAAAATGCGCGGCAATATTGTAAGGCACGCTTTCGTCGAAATATGTCATGGTGCTGTCGTTAAGGGTATTGCGGCTGATGCCGACTAATGCGACTGCAGTGAAGACTAATGTTCCCCAGAAGTAGCCGCGACGATATTCCAGAACGTGATCGGCAAAGCTGGCCATCACAGTAGAGCGTTGCTGCGCACTATTACGGGGTTTTAGCGGCAGAGCAACGAGCAGCGCGGGTAGCATGGCTAAGGCAAGAATAAAGGCGGCGATAATGCCGATAGCTGTTAGCGTGCCGAGTGAATGCATCGGCGGTGTGTCGCTAAAGTTGAGCGCCATAAAGCCAACGGCGGTGGTTAAGCTGGTCAGAAAGACGGGCTGAATATTCATTTCTAGGCTTTCTTGCATCGCCTTTTCTTTTTCGAGACCGCTACGCAAACCGTTAAAGTAAGCAAATAAAATATGCACGCAGTCGGCGACGGCGATGGTCAGAATAATGGTGGGTGCTACCGCGTTTACCGCGTTAAAGGGAAAGTCTAGCCAGCCAGCGCTGCCCATTGCTGCGGCCGTGCTAAGCGTAATGACGAGCATAATGGAAAGCGAGCTGAGTAATCCGCCGGTGATGGTGGTGCCGGCCAAGGTAAATAATATCCAGATGGCGAGAAACAGAATGGCGGACATAATTGGCGTGAAAACGCTGAGATCGTGTTCGGTCATTTCATTAAAGGCGTTATTGACCGTAATCATGCCGAAGACATAAATTTTTAGATTGGGGTTTTCTAATTCATAACGATCACGAATATCGCGGGCGAGGTTAACGAGTTCCTTGTCGCGCGCGCCGGGGTCGGCATTGCTGTCGTCAAACTGAAGCGTCAGGTTGACGATAGTGGCGGTGCCGGTGGGGTTAATGATGTTGTTGATTAAGACCGGATCCGATAGGGCGACCTCGCGGCGCTGAGCGATATCGGTGTCGCTTAAATTGGTGCTGTCTTCAAAGAGATTTTCGACGACGAGGCCGTTGCTGTCGGCCCAGGTGTATTGATAGTTGGTGAGCGAGTCGACGCGCATTGAGTAGGGGAACTGCCAGCTTTCTTCCGTCAGCGCTTCAATGGCCGCCAGTGCGTCGCGGTTAAATAGCGTGCCGGTTTTGGGGGCGATAATAAAAGACACCGTGTCACTGCGGGTGTAGGTGTCTTCTAGGAAATCGTTGGCGACCATGTAGGGGTTGTCATCGGCAAAAAAGATGCGATAGCCGGTTTCAAAATAGCTGTGCTGCAGCCCCGCACCTGCGGCGATCGCTAATAGCAGACTCAATAACGCCAAGATGTTGCGGTAACGCGTTAGCCAGATGGCCAGTGTTGTCCCCATGGTGTTGCCCCTCAAAGTTGCGTGAGCATAGTGCCAGTGTCTGGATGGGGTGGGAATAGTTGCACATTGCCCCGTTGGCTGGGCTAGGTTTTTTCGTAGGAGCGCGCCCTGCAAGCGAACAACCGCAAGCGAACAACCGCAAGCGAACAACCGCAAGCCCCCAAGACTCGCCTGCAAGCAGCCTCCCACAGGACCCAGCGCGGCACTATCTCAAATTTCTGCTCACCTTGTGGGAGGCTGCTTGCTGGCGATCTTTCCCGAGCAAACGCAGCGCAGCCGCCGCGGAAGAAAAAGGTCCTTCGGGCTTTTCCCGGAAGTCCGCGATGAACCATAGAGGAAAGGACCTCCGAAGAGACCCTTTCCTTTGTTTGGCTCCGCCTGCTGGGCTCGAACTAGGCGAATCCGCTGGATTTGCGCGGCGACGTAAGAATAGCCTTATTTTCAATGATCAGGGGGGTGCAAATAGGGTGGAGGGTTAGCAAGTGTGCTTAGAGTGCGCTCGCCGGCTAGACGTTAGCAGGCGGCAACATATACTCTGGTCGCGATAATAATTACTGCCAACGGAGCAGCGTAGGCGCTCATCAATTAAAGAGGAGCAAAGCAGCTCCTCTTTATTTTGACGTCATGCTTCTCACGTTTGCACCAAGGAACGGGTTATGCAAATCACGGATTACCACGCCAAGTACTTCGCCTATGAATTGACACGCCAGCGCCGGGGAGACGCTATCGACCGTATCGGTCAGTCCCTCTTCGATGCCTCCGTTGATCTTAACCCCCATCAAATAGATGCAGCGCTATTCGCTTTGCAAAACCCACTGGTTAAGGGCGTTGTGCTTGCTGATGAAGTTGGTTTGGGTAAAACCATTGAGGCCGCATTAGTCTTAGCGCAGTACTGGGCTGAACGCCGTCGTCGTCTTATCGTCGTTTGTCCGGCTGCGCTCCGTAAGCAGTGGGCCAATGAGCTGTCCGAGAAATTCCATCTTCAGTCGCAAGTACTCGATGACAAAACATGGAAGATGCTGCGGAAGGAGGGCGTGGCCGATCCATTCAATCAGCAGCTCGTGACGATTGTCTCGTATAACTTCGCGACTCGCATGGCCGACAAGCTACGCACTATTCCTTGGGATCTAGTGGTCTTTGACGAGGCGCACAAGCTGCGCAATGCCCACCGTGATAGCCACCGTACTGGGCAAGCCATGAAGCAGGCGTTTGGCAGTACGCATAAATTGCTGCTGACTGCTACGCCGCTACAGAACTCATTGATGGAGCTGTATGGCTTATCCACGGTAATCGATGAGCAGCTCTTTGGTGATGCGAATAGCTTTCGGCGCCAATACATGCGCGGCGGTGAGGATATAGAGGGGCTGCGGGAACGGGTCAAAGAGTTTACCAAGCGCACCTTGCGGCGGCAGGTCCTAGAGTATATCCGCTATACCGAACGTCGCGCCTTGACCATTCCGTTCACGCCGTCAAATGATGAACAGCGGCTATATCACCTAGTTTCCGGTTACTTACAGCGTGAAGGTAGCTACGGCGTTCCTCGGCAGCAGCGTCACCTTGTTACTCTCGTCGTCCGGAAGTTGCTCGCGTCCTCAACCAGCGCAATTATTAATACCCTTGAAACCATGATTAAGCGGCTGAAAACGCTAGAGCAGGAGCAAGATTCCGACGACCACTGGCTTGAAGATCTGATTAGTGATGATGACCTTGAAGACGAAGTGTTTGAAGAGGTGGAGGATGCCGCGCCATCATACGATGCAGAGCCAGTATGTGTTGCGACGGCCCCTATCGTACTCGACAAACTGCGCAGTGAAATTGCTGAGCTTGAGCAATACCTAGAGCTAGCGCTCCGTATTACAGAAGACGTTAAATCTGCCGCCTTGCTCTCTGCTTTAGAACAGGGTTTTGAGCACATGAGTAAAATGGGAGCGGAGCGTAAAGCCGTTATCTTTACTGAGAGTCGGCGAACACAGATCTACCTACGTCAGTACCTTGAAGCTCGTGGCTTTCTCAGTAAGACGGTTAGCTTTAGTGGTAGCAATAACGATCCGGCATCCACGGCGATATACCAGCGCTGGCTGTTAGCCAATGCGAACTCTGACCAAGTAACCGGCAGCCCTGCTGTTGACCGTCGTACTGCGTTGATCGATTACTTCAGGGAGGACGCCGAAATCCTCATTGCAACAGAAGCTGCGGCCGAAGGTGTCAATTTGCAGTTCTGTAGTCTGGTGATTAACTACGACTTGCCCTGGAACCCGCAGCGAATAGAGCAGCGCATAGGTCGTTGTCATCGTTACGGCCAGCGCTTTGATGTTGTTGTTATTAACTTCTTGAATAAGCGCAACGATGCTGATCGCCGGGTACTTGAGCTACTCACCGAGAAATTTCATTTATTCGATGGCTTGTTCGGAGCCTCGGACGAAATACTTGGCCGAATTGAGTCCGGGGTAGACTTTGAAAAGCGTATCGCCAGTATCTACAACAGCTGCCGTAGCTTAGAGGAAATCGAACAAGCCTTTGATGCCCTGCAAAAGGAGCTGGAAGCTAGCATTCAGCAGAAGATGCACGAGACCCAAGAGAAGCTGTTGGAGCACTTCGATAGCCAAATTCATGACTTGCTAAAGGTGCAGTATCAGCGTGCGGAGCAGCAGTTGGATCGGATAGGTCGGCTGTTTTGGCGCCTAACCCGGCATCAGCTGGTCGACGTGGCGAGCTTTGACGATGACCGATTGCGATTTGAATTGCCTGCGCCGCCACTCAAAAACGTTGCCAGTGGTAGCTATGCGCTTATCCAGAAGGGCAAGCCAGTGCCGGAGCATTGCCACCTTTATCGTTTAAGTCATCCTCTTGGCGAGTACGTGCTGGATACCGGTCGCCGGTTGGTAACACCGGTAAGAGAGCTGCGTTTCCAGCTCAGCGAGCATAAAACAAAAATGTCTGCGCTCGAGGGCTATGTAGGCAAGTCTGGTTGGCTAGAGCTAAACCAGCTTGAGCTAGACAGCTTTCAGCGTGAAGAGCACCTCGTGTTCACGGCGATTACAGATGACCACCTTCTTGTTGATCAAGAGCTGTGTGAACAACTCTTTCAGCTTGAAGCCAGTAGCACTGAACTTGAAAGCGTTGACGCTACAGAGACGCTGGACTACTTAGCAGATACCGCCAAGCGTCAGCTCGATGCCAGTTTAAGTCGAGCATTGGATGAGAATAGCCAGTACTTCCAGCGTGAGCGCGACAAGCTAGACGCATGGGCTGCCGACCAGCTACTGAGCGTTGAGGGCAAGCTAGAAGATACCCGTGCCAAGCTCAAGGAAACCAAGCGCCAAGCTCGACTTGCCAGTACGGTGGAGGCGCAAAAGATCGCCCAAGAAAGTATTAAACAATTGGAGCGTCAGCAGCGTCGTGAGCGCCAGCAGATCTTTGATGCAGAAGACGAGATCGAAGCCCGTCGGGACAGCTTAATCGACGCCCTAGAGCAGCAAATGCACCGGCAGAGTTCTAGCCACCAGCTATTTAGGGTTCGCTGGCGGGTCGTTTAGGGATAAGTAAGAGGCCGAAGCTTCCGAAAAACGTGCGCAGCGCGCATAATCTCGTCGGCATTTTGGCATATCTTCTGAAAATCGATTGCAAAATTCCAGTTTGCGGACGAAAGTCAGATAATAAGTATGTTTGCGGTAGTATTTCAGCGTTTGCGGACGCAGTTCAGATAAATAGGGCGGGGTTCATACACACGCGATGAGAACGCTTGTAGGTTACAGCTGGCTAATTGAGCACTATGCACTGCCCGTTATAGACCATTGGCAGCAGTGCTATATCGACAGTGCTACCCGTGGCCGGAAAGAGCAAGATCTCGGCCCTCACAATATCCAGCTGTTTGAGGGCCGTTATCAGCCAGAAGAGAGTTTGGTCGGGCACCTGCAATTCGCCCTGCGTTACGAGGGCTTGAATTTACAGTTACTCGCGCTGCTGTTCGAGCAGGTCGATCCACAGCCGCTTATCCACTGGATTACTGAGAGTCCAAACTCCATTTATGCCCGCCGGGCTTGCTTTCTATATGAATGGCTCCGCCGAGAGCCGCTACCACTTGAGCAGCCAGTCCCTTCAAAAGCTCGCTATGTTGACGTCGTAGATACCGCACAGCAGTTCGGCTCTGGAGTCGCCCCGCGCGACACGCGCTACCGGGTAACGAACAACCTACTGGGAACCCCGGACTTTTGCCCAACGGTGCGTAGAACCGATTTCCTTACTGCCATGGTTCAAAAAGACTTGCGCCAGCGCACCAGAGAAACCCTTGAGCGCTACGACAAGGATCTCTTGCGGCGAGCGGCGGCATTCTTGTATCTGAAGGAAACTCAGTCTTCCTTTGAGGTAGAGCGTGAAAAGCCCTCGGCAGATAGAGCGCAGCGCTTTGCAGACTTGCTGCGAGATGCGGACACCAGTCAGGCATTAACGCAACAACGGCTTGTTGAATTGCAGCAAGCCGTTGTTGATCCACGGTTCCATGAGTTTACATGGCGTCACCAACAGAACTGGGTTGGTAAAGACCTAGGGTATCGGCAGCAAGTGGACTTCGTGCCACCGCGGCCAGAAGACGTACCCGCCTTGATGACGGGTTTGCAAGACACCGCAGCACGGGCACGGCTATTGAATATGGTGCAGGGGGAGTTTGGAAGTGCGGTATTATCGCCCGCTGATCACGAAGCCATGAGACTCAAGTGTGACCCAGTAGTTTATGCCGCCACGATAGCTTTTGGCTTTGTGTTTATTCACCCCTTTATGGATGGCAACGGTCGAATTCACCGCTACCTGATTCACGAGGTGTTAGCGAACGCAGAGTTTACTCCCAAGGGTATTTTGCTGCCGGTGTCGGCCGTCATTCTCGCGAACCTTGATAAATACATTGAGGTGCTGGAGGCGTTTTCTAAACGAGTTAGAGCGCGCACCCAATACTCGCCGGATACACCGGAGGTGGCAGCAACGGGCAATGATGCCGTGTACTTCCGTTACTTCGATGCGACTGAGCAAGCAGAGTTTTTGTATGAGGCGTTAGAGCGCACGGTAGAGCAAGACTTGCAGCACGAGATTGATTTTTTACTTGGCTTCGATCAAGCATGCCAGACGCTTAATCAGCTTCTCGATTGGCCTCATCACAGCCTAGAGCTCTTTGTCAGAGTGGTACACCAGAACGGCGGTCAGCTATCCAAGACCAAGCAGCATAACCACTTTAGTTGGATGACCGACGCCGAGGTAGCTGAAGCTGAGGCGGTGGTTCGTAAAGCGTTTAACAACGCGTTTAACTTAGCCGCGCCGTCATAGCTAAACATTTACCACCCATATTAATAACGGCGATAGCAAGGCTGTCATCACCAATAGAAACAACAGGACACAGCATGAGCAACAACACACAAGAACTGAAAGCTGCCCAACGTCGTGAGAAGTTTGCCGGACTGTTGCGCGAAATGTTCCAGCTAGATCAACCAGAGTTGGACTTTGGGCTTTACCGCATCATGCACGCGCGCAAAGACGACATTAACCGCTTTATTGAACAAGACCTGCCAAGCATCGCCAGAGCAGCCTTTAGTGAGTTTGCCAGCTTAGACAAAACGCAACTAGAGCAAGCGCTGGAACAGGCCAAAAAGGGCGCTGCTGATGCAGGCTTTAATCCGGAAGAATCCCCCACGGTTAAAGCGATTCAGGTGCAGCTTAAAGATGGCTTCGACTTGGCGAGGGAAGAGGGCGAAGTCTACGACGCGCTGGTGACCTTCTTCAGCCGTTACTACAGCGAAGGTGATTTCCTCTCGCGCCGGGTCTACAAAGACGGCACCTACGCAATTCCCTATCAAGGGGAAGAGGTAGTACTGCACTGGGCGAATAAAGACCAGTACTACATTAAAAGCAGCGAAACCCTGCGGGATTATAGCTTTCGTTTAAACCCGCAAGCCGGTCTGGGCGAAGACCCAATGCGGGTTCATTTTAAACTGGTAGATGCTGATGCCGGTGCCAAAGATAACAACAAAGAGTCTGACGATAACAAACGCGTATTTGTATTAGATGTTGATGCGCCTTTTGAACTGATAGATGGTGAGCCAAATGAAGATGGTGAGCGCCATCGCGAACTGCAGTTGCGCTTCCTGTTTCGTGCAGCTACAGCCGAGGATTGGACAGATACAGTCAAGAGTAAGACCACCGCCGCCGCGCAGAAAAAACCGCCGACGCAAGATCACCTGCGCGCTATCGCTGAAGAGCGCCTGCTGGGCGAATTAGGCCAGTTGCCAGCGCCATGGAACGCCGCACTTGGCCGATCCTATGCCAAAGCCAATGGTGAGCGCGCAGACTACAGTACGCTGCAAGGACAGCTTAACAACTACACCAAGAAGAACACCTTCGACTACTTTATTCATAAAGACCTCGGTGGTTTCTTAACGCGGGAGCTGGATTTCTACGTTAAGAACGAACTAATGGACTGGTCAGATATTGCCGCGCTGAAACATGATCCAGCGCGACTGGCGCCCTTGCTGAGCAAAATCGAGGTTATCCGAAACCTTGGTGAAAAAATAATTAGCTTTCTAGCACAGCTAGAGAACTTCCAGAAGAAGCTCTGGCTCAAGAAAAAGTTTGTTACCGAAACCAACTACTGCATAACCCTAGATCGCATTGAACAGCACCCAGACTTACTACGGGCCGTGTTTTGCAATGATCGCCAACGGCTAGATTGGGCATCACTTTATAAATTGGATTTGGCGCAATTGGAGTCAGATCTAAAGTCGGTGAAAGGTAATGGCGACTACGCCAAAGTATTGGCTGACCCTAAGTACCGCTATTTGATGTTGGATACTGCCCATTTTGAAGACGAGTTCAAGGCCAGCTTACTAAATACCATTGAAGATTTAGATGAGCAGTGTGATGGGCTGCTGGTGCACTCTGAGAATTTTCAGGCATTGAATTTCATTCAATCTAAATACAGTGGGGAGGTTGGTGTTATTTACATCGACCCTCCATACAATACTGGTGATGATGGCTTTCCGTACAAGGATTCATATAAAGACTCGAGCTGGCTTAGTATGATCTACGACAGGATATCGGCTTCTCGTGTATTGATGTCTCCTTCGGCAAGTATAGCTATTAGTATTGATGATATTGAAGTTTCAGATCTGGATCGACTTGTAAAACAAGAGTTTGGTTTTAATGAACTAGCGAAAATCATCTGGGATAAAAATCGTAAAAACGACGCAACCTTCTTTTCAGTCGGTCACGAGTATATGTTGGTCTATGCTGCAAGTGAGCAGACATTGAGAGACGGTGGAGTAAAGTTTCGAGAACCTAAAGATGGTATCGATGAGGCTAGGCGAGTATTTGATAAAATTTGGAAGAGACATAACGGTGATTTAGATAAAGTTCGCGAGAGTTGGCTTGCTTGGTTCAAAGATATAAGTAAAGCCGATCCCCGATATAAACTAAGACGTTTTAATAAAGTTTGCGATAAGGGACCCTATAGGGACGATGGTAATATTAATTGGCCCGGTGGAGGCGGACCGCGGTATGAAGTCTTGCACCCGTCGACACAAAAAATATGCAAAGTCCCAATTTCCGGTTGGCGTTACTCTGACCCAGAAAGGTTTTGGGAGGAATTTGAAAAGGGGCGTATATCGTTTGGGAAAGATGAATCAACTGTACCGAGCGTGGTGAGCTATCTGTTTGATTCAGATGGTCAAGTTATGGGGAGTGTTCACTACAGTTATGCTCAAACGGCATCGCAAGAATTTGATGCGCTGTTCGGTGAAAAGGTCTTTAAAAACCCAAAAAATTGGAAAGACATACTTCGAGTTTCTAGGTACTTGAACGTGTCTAAGGGCATTGTGTTGGATTTTTTTGCAGGCTCAGGGACAACCGGTCACGCACAGATCAATTTGGGCCGAGAAGGGGGAGATCCATCTCACTTTATATTGGTGGATATGGGCAGTAGCTTCAAAACAGTTTTACTTCCTAGGCTAAAGAAAACTGTTTACTCAGGGGTGTGGCGAGACGGCGAGCCAGAGGATCGAACATCTGGTGTCTCCCAGTGTATTAAGTATTTTGCATTGGAGAGTTATGAAGACACCCTCGGCAACCTAGCGCTTAATCGTCCCAGCGGCCAGCAGTCTTTGCTTGACGCCAGCGATGAATCACCGCTCAAGCAAGCCCGCCGAGCCTATGTGATGAACTATATGCTGGAGGTGGAAAGCCGTGGCTCTGCGTCATTACTCAATACAGCGCAGTTCCTAGACCCGACACGTTACCAGTTGAATGTTCGCTCTGCCGGTGGCGATGAAACCAAGGCTGTTAACGTCGATCTCTTAGAGACCTTTAACTACCTGCTTGGTTTGCGAGTTGAGCATATCGCCGCGCCACTGCACTTCGATGCTGACTTTAGCCAAGGCGAGTATGGTCGATTGCAGGCTAAGGTGAATCGTTCACCCGAAGGCCAATGGTGGTTCCGTACTGTGTATGGAAAAAACGCGAATGGCCAAGCGGTGCTGGTGGTGTGGCGAAACCTACCTTCCGTAATTGCTGGCGGTGACGACGGCATGCAGCGGGATAATGCCGTATTGGATGCCGTGCTGATTGAGAAACTAAAGATTCGTTTAACCGAAAGTGCCGACGATGAGATCGATATTCTCTACGTGAACGGCGACCACAATATTGCCATACCTCGCGACCGCAAAGGCCAAGCGATGGAGCAAGCGCGTTTGCAGTTGATTGAAGAAACCTTCCATCGCCTCATGTTTGCGGGCACAGAGTCAGTGCAGTAGGGAGCGCAATATATGGCAAAGGTAAAAGCACAGCCTAAAGCGCTGCCGTTCCGCCATCACTTGGTACTGAACCAGTGGCTGTTCTCGTTGTTTGGCTTTGATTCCCTTAGCGGGCAATACGATATTGGCAAGCGTGAGGCGCCAACGCTGGAGGCTTTTCGGGATCGCTTTCAGCTTATGGGCGAAACCAGTGGTCGTACCGCCAGCGGCGAACACAAACTGCTGCAACGTATTCGGGATAACGTAACGGAAGGCGTGCTGCTCAGTGATGAGCAATTGCTGGAGTACGATCGTCGGATTAAAACGGTGACGGATCGTATTAATGATGCTCGTCTTGCGGCTGCGCATGAGCCAATAGAGTGGAAGTACTTTCAGTATCTTAGTTTGTTGTTTACGGAAGTGTATTTAGATTACCTGTTCACTAAGCCAGAGAAATTGTTGGAGGGCGTAAACCAACAAATTACCCGCTGGAACGAATGCTGGATTGCGGAGCAGGGCTTTAAACACAAGCCGTTGGAGCTAATGAACCCCGACGATGACCTGTGGCCGCAACTGAACATGCTGGCCTACTGGAGCGCTACTGGATCCGGTAAGACGCTAATCATGCACGCCAATATTTTGCAGTACCGCTATTACCTGCGCGAGTACGGCAAGGCAGGTGACATTAACAAAATCATCTTGCTCACGCCCAATGAAGGTTTAAGTCGCCAGCACATGGGTGATCTGGCCTTGTCTGGGATTCGGGCCAGTGAGTTCTCTGCTCGGGGTGGTGATCTATTCGAGCAGGACGTGATCGTCATCGACATCAACAAGCTCCGTGACAGCGACAGCGCTAAGACGGTGGCGGTGGACTCGTTTGGTTCGCGCAACTTGCTTCTGGTCGATGAAGGCCACCGTGGTACCGCCAGTGGTGGTGGTAGTTGGTATGACTATCGGCAGAAGCTTTGTTCCTCTGGATTTTCTTTTGAATACTCAGCGACCTTTGCTCAAGCAGGGGCCAAGCACGAGAATCTTCGTCAGACCTATACCAAGGCTATATTGTTCGATTATTCCTATCGTCACTTTTACAGTGATGGCTATGGCAAGCAGTCGCAAATACTTAATTTGCAGCAGAACCCCAATGCCGAAGATGAGTTTCGTTATTTAATCACCAGCCTGCTGAGCTACTACCAGCAGCTGAGGTTGTTTGATGATCAAGAAAGCGCGTTAAAGCACTTCAATTTACAGCGTCCGCTTTGGGTGTTTGTGAGCTCTAAGGTGACGGCGACGCTTTCTACTGGTGAAGCCTCCGATACCGTACAGGTATTGCAGTTTATTGATGCGGTATTGCACAAAGAAGCAGAGTGTATTGCGGCTATTAAGACCTTGCTTAATATCGGCATGGTCGCCAAGGGTGGTAGTGATCTTTTGCACAATCGCCTCAACTACCTAAAGGAACTCGACGAAAGCCCAGAGGTGTTGTATCGAGATATTCTCGATCGGGTATTTCATTCCAGCGGTGGGCGGCTTCACATTGAAAATATTAGCGGTGTGGCCGGTGAGATAGCCTTGATGGCGGGTACTGCAGACATCCCTTTTGGGGTAATCAATGTTGGTGACGACAGCAAGCTGGTTAGCCTGTGTGACAAGGCTGGGCTGCATACCCAAGACGTGCGGTTTAGTGAGTCTTTATTCCATCGTATTAACAAGCCCGGCTCAACGGTAAACCTGCTCCTGGGTTCTAAGAAATTCACCGAGGGCTGGAGTAGTTGGCGCGTATCAAACATGACCTTGATGAATGTCGGCAAGAACGAAGGCGCGCAGATCATCCAGTTGTTTGGTCGAGGTGTGCGCTTGCAAGGTTGGCAAACCAGTTTAAAACGATCTGCCGAACTGACAACCGGATTGAAAGCGGCGGGTATTGAGCGGCCGCGCCACATTGGCATTCTTGAGACGCTTAATATCTTTGGGGTGAAGGCAGACTACATTGCCCAGTTTCGGAAAGAGCTGGAAGATGAGGAGATACCGGTCAACGAAGGCTTGGAGGAATTTGTTATTCCCTTGCAGCCAATAGTTGATATGCCGAACGATCTCAATGTATTGAGACTGAAGGAGGGCGTTGCAGGCAAATCCATTGGCGGTTCTGGTACAGCCTTTCTTGAGCTGGCGGAGCAAGTTGTACTCAAAGCGCCAAGCCAATTAGCGCCAACTGAGCGGGAATACTTCTGTAATCCGCCACGGGTCGTCCTCGATTTCTATCCTCACGTTGGTATGTTCGCGACTGACAAAGCCCTTGCCCGTACAGCAGGACAGCTTCAGCAACGCTTAGAGATAGTTCACCTTGCGTTGTTGGATACGCAAAAGTTGTATTTTCAGTTGCTGGCGTTCAAGCAAGACAAGCGCTGGTCGAACCTCACGATTACGCCTGAGGTCGTAACGCAGCTGCTGGCCGACAGCGGCTGGTATACCTTATACGCCCCAGACGAAGCCATGGGCACGGGTCATCTTGAACGGTTGGCGCTATGGCATGACATGGCTATCGCCTTGCTCCGCAAGTACTGTGAGATGTTTTACGGTTTTCGTCGCAAACAGTGGGAAGCGGATAAACTGGAATACAGGGCAATCAACGAAAACAGCAAATACCTGCCCGGCGTAAGTGAAAGTACACCGCATGGTAGTTACCTGCTGACGCTAGACCGAGTGCGCCATGATTCATTGATTACGCGCTTGGGTAAACTCCGTGAGCGCATAGTGAATAACGACGTAATCAATTGGGACGGTAAAATTGAAGACGGCCTTGAGTTTCTGTGGTGCGAGCGTCATGTGTATCAGCCGTTGTTGGCCGCCACGCAAGGCTTGGAGTTCCAAGTGTCGCCGGTGGCGCTAAACAAAGGTGAAGCCAATTTTGTTAAAGACCTGCAGGTCGCTTGCAAGAGTGGCCTGTTCGCTGACTACGATACCTACTTGTTAAGAAACCAGACAGGCCAAGGTTCGGTTGGGGTATTTATTGACGGCGGCTTTAAACCAGATTTCATCTTGTGGCTGGTAAAGGCTGGTCAGCAGAAGGTGATTTTCATTGACCCCAAAGGCCTGCGTAATCATAAGCCAGACGATCCGAAGGTACGCTTTTTTGAAACCATTAAAGCAATGGAGGCCGACCTCCGTAAGCAAAACCCAGCTAACAGCAATGTAGAGCTACATGCCTTCTTGGTTTCAGAAACGCATTCTGCGGTGCTTGAGGCGAGCTGGAAAATGCCGGATGGCAGCGCTGCTACGGTTGCCGATATGGAGAGCTGGAACATCCTGTTCCCTGAACAGGGACCTGATGTCTATCTTCGCAGGCTCTTAGACAAGGTTGAGGCGGCCTAGCTAAAGTCCGCTGGTGTGCGGGTCGCTCAGTGCTCCGAGCGAGGTGCATTGGGAGTGAGCACGGCGACAGCGTGGGCGCAGGGGCGGCTGAGGTTTCGCCTGAGACGTTTGATTACTTTATCCCGACGGGTTTTCGTTATGCAGCGCTGCTTCGTCTCTGACGTGTTTGGTGCGCCTCTCATGCTTGCTCAGGACGACGGGGAGTTGTCCGATATGGAGGCTAAGGCACCCTTTGAGTCGGATAGATCTATGGCGCTACGCACGACGAAGGTGTGCCGACTCGAAGATGAAAAGCGCAAGGCTGTAGGGGAGTTCTTTGAGCGAATGAGAAATGAAGCCATAAAAAAGGGCCTCCGAAGAGACCCTTTTCTTTTATTTGGCTCCGCCTGCTGGGCTCGAACTAGGCGAATCCGCTGGATTTGCGCAATGATTAACGGCAGGCGATAGCCTGCTTAATCATGGGCAATAAAAAAGGGCCTCCGAAGAGACCCTTTTCCTTTGTTTGGCTCCGCCTGCTGGGCTCGAACCAGCGACCCAATGATTAACAGTCATTTGCTCTACCAACTGAGCTAAGGCGGAATTTCTACTGAAGCTTCTAGAGCAACTGCAGAGGCGGCGTATACTAGCCACCACCTCCAAAACGGTCAAGCCTCTGCGTGACCGTTTGCAGTTTATTTGCTCAGTACGGCGCTAATTCGATCAATTGCGGCCTTTAATGTGTCCATGCTGACGGCAAACGACAGTCGCGCACAGCCCGGTGCGCCGAAGGCGGACCCCGGTACCAGTGCCACGCCGCCGTCGAGCAGCTTCGCAGTGAACTCAAGGTCGTCCTTCAGGCCGAGCGCTTTAATCGCACCGGAGAAGTCGGCAAACGCGTAGAACGTACCGTCGCCTTGCAAGCATGTGACGCCGGGCAGTTCGTTGAGCGCCGCGACGAGCCAGTCGTGGCGTTCCTTGAAGGCAACAACCATTTCTTTCACGCAGTCTTGTGAGCCCGCTAGCGCCGCTTCGGCAGCCGCTTGGCTGATTGAGGCTGGGTTAGACGTGCTTTGGCTCTGCACTTTTTTCATCGCGTTGATGAGTTTCTGCGGGCCGCCAGCGTAACCAATGCGCCATCCGGTCATGCTGTAGGCTTTGGAGACGCCATTCATGACGATGGTGCGATCGTAAAGTTCAGGGCAGGCGTTGACGATGTTCACGAACGGCTTGCCAGTCCAGAGGATGTGCTCGTACATATCGTCTGTAGCGACCAAAATATCGGGGTGCTTAAGCAATACGTCGCCAAGCGCTTTGAGCTCTTCTTCGCTATACGCGATGCCGCTTGGGTTGGACGGGCTGTTAATTACAAACAGGCGCGTCTTCGGCGTAATCGCTTTTTCAAGCTGAGCCGGCGTGATTTTAAAGCGTGCTTCAACGGTGGTTTCAATAATCACCGGTTCGCCGCCAGCGGCCAGCACCATGTCTGGATAAGAAACCCAGTAAGGCGCAGGAATAATGGCTTCGTCGCCGTCGTTCAAAAAGGCTAGTGCCATATTGAAGAAGCTTTGCTTGCCGCCACAGGAGACTAGAATCTGGTTGGCGTCGTAATCGAGGCCGTTTTGATCCTTGAACTTGGCAATAATGGCTTTCTTCAGGCCAGGGGTGCCATCAACAGCGGTGTACTTGGTTTTACCCTGACGGATCGCGTCGATCGCCGCTTCTTTGATATGATCCGGCGTATCAAAATCCGGTTCACCGGCACCGAGTCCGATAATATCCTTACCCTGAGCGCGCAGTTCTGCTGCACGAGATGTTACCGCTAGGGTAGGGGATGGCTTGATGCGTTGTACGCGGTCGGACAGCTTAAGTTCGGACATGCACTCCTCGTCTTGTATCTGAGTCATGAATTTAGGCTTATTTATCAAGCCTTTGCGCTTTTGGCGCCGTACTCAGCCCGTTGTTAGGGGCTCAGCGGCTGGCCATTCTATAGAATCCTTGGAAAACCTGAAATGGCAACAGACACAGACCGCTTTAAATTATGTTCCGATTATCAGCCGGCGGGGGATCAGCCGACTGCCATTGCCACACTTTTAGATGGTATTGAATCGGGCTTAGCGCACCAGACGCTGCTCGGTGTGACCGGATCGGGGAAAACCTTCACCATTGCCAATGTCATTCAATCGATTCAGCGGCCAACGTTGATTATGGCGCCGAACAAAACGCTGGCGGCGCAACTGTATAGCGAATTCCGTGAATTCTTCCCTGAAAACGCCGTTGAGTACTTTGTTTCGTATTACGACTATTACCAGCCAGAAGCGTATGTGCCGTCGTCGGATACGTTTATCGAAAAAGATTCGGCGGTAAACGAACAGATTGAGCAAATGCGTTTGTCAGCAACCAAGGCACTACTGGAGCGCCGTGACGTGATTATCGTTGCGACGGTGTCGGCCATCTATGGCTTGGGGGATCCCACCAGTTATATGGCGATGGTGTTGCACGTTGTGCGCGGCGACAAGATCGATCAGCGTGCCGTGCTGAGACGTTTAGCAGAGTTACAGTACGTTCGCAATGAAATGGATTTTCGTCGCGGTACCTATCGCGTGCGTGGCGATGTGATTGATATTTTTCCGGCGGATGAGGAGAAATATGCTCTGCGTATCGAGTTGTTTGATGATGAAGTGGAAAGCCTTTCTCAGTTTGATCCATTAACGGGGGAGCTTATTCGTAAGCTGGGTCGCGCAACGATTTACCCAAAAAGCCATTACGTTACGCCGCGCGACAAGGTGCTCAAAGCCATCGACATCATTAAGGAGGAGCTGGCGGAGCGACTCCTAGTCTTGCGGGAACAGGACAAGTTAGTGGAAGCGCAGCGGCTCGAGCAGCGTGTGCGCTTTGACGTTGAGATGCTCAACGAGCTGGGCTATTGCAATGGCGTGGAAAACTACTCGCGCTTGTTTTCCGGTCGTGCACCAGGTGAGGCGCCGCCGACTTTATTCGATTATTTGCCAGACGATGCATTGTTGGTAATGGATGAGTCGCACGTATCCGTGCCACAAATAAGCGCCATGTTTAAGGGTGATCGGTCGCGTAAAGAAACGCTGGTCGGCTATGGTTTTCGTTTGCCATCGGCGCTGGACAACCGTCCTCTGATGTTTGAAGAGTGGGAGCGGTTGGCGCCGCAAATGATTTTTGTCTCAGCAACGCCTTCGGTATACGAAGCGAAGCACTCAGGCCAAACTGCCGAGCAATTGGTTCGTCCGACCGGATTGCTGGACCCGAAGATCGAAGTCCGCCCGGCAACCGGTCAGGTTGATGATGTGCTCGGCGAAATCAGTCGTTGCGTAGCAAAAGATCAGCGCATGCTGATTACCGTGATGACTAAGCGGATGGCGGAAGATTTAACCGAATTCCTGCAAGAGCATAGCGTTAAGGTGCGCTATCTGCATTCAGACGTGGATACGGTTGAGCGGGTGGAGCTGATCCGCGACCTGCGTCTTGGCGTGTTTGACGTATTGGTTGGTATCAACCTGCTGCGCGAAGGGCTGGATATGCCGGAAGTCGCGTTGGTGGCGATATTTGATGCGGACAAAGAGGGTTTTCTACGCTCGGAACGTTCGCTGATTCAAACCATTGGTCGTGCTGCCCGTAATCTTGAAGGGCGGGCAATACTCTACGCGGACAAAATGACCGGCTCGATGGAGCGTGCTATTGGCGAAACGGAGCGGCGTCGTGCCAAGCAGGAGGCGTTCAATCTCGCCAACGGCATTGTGCCGCAGGCGCTCAACAAAAAGGTTCGCGATATCCTTGAGGATACCTATAAGACCGGCCAGCAGGTGAATGCCGGCAAGCGCGGCCGTAAGGTGGCGGAAGCTGAGGCGGATTATGCGGCGCTGACGCACCCCGATGAGATAGCCCATGAAATCGCGAAGCTGGAAAAATTGATGCTAGAGCATGCGCGTAACTTAGAGTTTGAACAGGCTAGCGCGGTGCGCGACCGTATGGCGGCCCTGCGGCAGCGCTTTATCGCGTTATCTTGATCGAATGTTAGCCACAAGGTGAGTGGCGGAAGGGCTGGCTGGCTGCGCTAATGGAGCAAGCAGGGTGCTCCGTATACAAAAAAACTGCTTTGTTGCTTGAGTTACGGCACCGTCCTTAATAGAATGCGCGCCTCTTTAGGACCGTAGCTCAGTTGGTTAGAGCGCTGCCTTGACATGGCAGAGGTCGGCGGTTCAAATCCGCCCGGTCCTACCAAATTTCGCTCCGATAACGATGCTGTATCGTATAAAACCGACAATTGCATGGTGTTGGGGCTTGTTTGTATTGCTGCTGATCGCTAAAATTCGGCCCTCAAATCGAGAGCTGGGCTAGTTTTTACAGCGCTTTCGGCGAAGATTAACGCACTGGAGGTTGACCACATTAAGCAGAAAGGTGGAAAAGGAAACGACAAGCGCGCCCGGATCAATGATCAAATTACGCTTCCGCAGGTACGCTTGATCGATGAAGAAGGCGAACAGGTTGGTATCGTTGACATTGCAGACGCGCTTGCGTCGGCGGCGAGCAAAGAGCTGGATCTGGTCGAAATCTCCCCTGATGCGGAACCTCCAGTATGCCGAATCATGGATTACGGCAAGCATCTGTTTGAATTAAAGCAGAAGCAGCGTGACGCACGTAAGAAGACGCGTCAGACACAGATTAAAGAAATGAAATTCCGCCCTGGCACCGATATTGGTGATTACCAAGTGAAGTTGAAAAACTTGGTGCGCTTCTTGGAAGCCGGTGATAAGGCCAAGGTGACAGTACGTTTCCGTGGTCGGGAAATGGCACATCAGGAGTTGGGTTTGCAACTGCTGCAGCGTATCGAGGTAGATCTTGCCGAGTACGGTTCAGTTGAGCAAAAGCCAAACCTAGAAGGTCGGCAAATGATGATGGTTATCGCGCCGGCCAGTAAGAAACGATAATCGATTTCCGATTATTCGAGCAACGAAAGAGAAGAGATAGCAATCATGCCAAAGATGAAATCAAACCGTGGGGCTGCCAAGCGTTTTAAGAAAACCGCCTCCGGTTTCAAGAGAAAGCAGGCATTCAAACGTCATATTTTGACCAAGAAATCGCCAAAACGTATCCGTCAGCTGCGCCCTAAGAAGTCAGTACATGGTTCTGATGTTGCGCTCGTTAAACGCATGCTTCCGTACGCGTAATAACCGTCTGATACGACTTTTGGAGATTAAGAAATGGCTCGAGTAAAACGTGGTGTTCAGGCGCGTCGCCGGCACAAGAAAATTCTAAAATTGGCTAAAGGTTACTACGGTGCCCGCAGTCGTGTTTATCGCGTTGCTGTTCAGGCAGTAACCAAAGCAGGTCAGTATGCGTATCGTGACCGTCGTCAGCGTAAACGTCAGTTCCGCCGTCTGTGGATTGTGCGTATCAATGCTGCGGCGCGTTTGTCAGGTTTGTCTTATAGCCGTTTCATCAACGGTATGAAGAAGGCTAACATCGACATCGACCGTAAAGTTCTGGCTGATATCGCAGTCCGTGATCAGGTGGCTTTTGCTGCTTTAGCCGATAAAGCTAAAGCGAGCCTCGCCTGAATAAACGGCTACGGTAGTATTACGTAGCAGTCTTGAAAACGGGGGAAGAGCTCGCGCTCTTCCCCCGTTTTTGTTTTTAACGGGCCTCGCGGCAGTCGGGGTAAAGCCAATACCGGGCAGGAAATATCCAGATCATGGAAAATCTTGAAAAGATTACCGGCGAAGCGCTGGCGGCAGTTGCTGCTGCTACAGAGCTGCGCGCACTCGATGATGTTCGAGTTCAATACTTAGGCAAGAAGGGCGAAATCAGCGCCTTGTTGAAAGGTCTAGGCAAATTGACGGCTGAAGAGCGCCCGGCTGCTGGTGCAACCATTAATGTCGCCCGTGATCAGGTTCAAGATGCCCTTGAGGCGCGTAAGGCCATGCTGGAAGCGGCGGTGCTGAACGCAAAGCTGGCCAGTGAAAAAGTTGACGTGACATTGCCCGGTCGCGGCGAAGGTTCTGGCGCATTGCATCCTGTTACGCGTACTCGCCGTCGTATTGAGGATTTCTTTTCTAGTTTGGGCTATGACGTTGCTGAAGGTCCTGAGGTTGAGGATGATTTTCATAACTTCGAAGCGCTGAATATTCCCGGACACCATCCTGCTCGCGCCATGCATGACACCTTTTATTTTGGTGATGGTCGTTTGCTGCGTACGCATACCTCGCCAGTGCAAGTTCGTGTGATGGAAAACGGCAAGCCACCGTTTCGTATTATCGCGCCAGGCCGTGTGTACCGTTGTGATTCTGATTTAACCCACACGCCGATGTTTCATCAGGTGGAAGGTTTGTTGGTTGATGAACATGTTAGCTTCGCCGATCTGCGCGGCACCGTAGCGGCATTTTTGCAGGCGTTTTTTGAAGTGGACGACCTGCAAGTGCGTTTTCGTCCGTCTTACTTCCCCTTTACGGAGCCGTCTGCCGAAGTGGATATCGCCTGCGTGATGTGTGCAGGAAAGGGATGTCGTGTGTGCAGCCAAACCGGTTGGCTCGAAATTATGGGTTGTGGCATGGTGCATCCGAAAGTGCTTGAGCACGGTGGTGTTGATCCCGAAAAATATTCTGGTTTTGCCTTTGGTATGGGCGTTGAGCGTTTGGCGATGTTGCGCTATGGCGTAAATGATTTGCGTATGTTCTTCGAGAACGATGTGCGCTTTTTGACACAGTTTCGATAAGGGGCCGGGCAATGAAATTAAATGAATCCTGGTTGCGTACGTGGGTAAATCCAGTTATCGGTACGGACGAATTGGTTCAGCAGATTACGATGGCTGGGCTAGAAGTTGATGGCGTTGAGCTTGCTGCTCCGTCGTTTAGCGGCGTCGTTGTCGGTGAAGTAAAAGCAACGTCGCCTCATCCTGATGCAGACAAGCTGACCATTTGTGAAGTCGATGGTGGCGATCAGATTTATCAGGTTGTATGTGGCGCAAAAAATGTGCGCGCTGGACTTAAGATTCCATTTGCGAAAGTTGGCGCAGTGTTACCTGGCGATTTTAAAATTAAGCCCGCAAAACTGCGTGGCCAAGATTCGCAAGGCATGTTGTGTGGCGCTTCTGAGATTGGGCTTGAAGATGTTGTTGATGGCCTGCTAGAGCTGGCTGCCGATGCGCCGGTTGGCATGGATATCCGTGAATATTTGCAACTGGATGACGCGATTATCGAAGTGGATTTAACACCCAATCGTGCGGACTGTTTGAGTGTGCGTGGCATTGCGCGCGAAGTGGGTGTGTTAAATCGCGTTGCCGTTACTGCACCTGACATCTCGCCTGTGGCAGTAACGTCAGAATCGGTGGTTGTCGTTAAAGTTGATGCGCCTGAGCATTGCCCAAAATACATTGGGCGTGTCATTGAGGGGGTTGATTTATCGGCGCCAACGCCACTATGGATGCAGGAGCGTTTGCGTCGTGCGGGCTTACGTACGATTGACCCGGTGGTCGATGTTACCAATTACGTATTGCTAGAGCTGGGTCAGCCGTTGCATGCGTTTGATCTGGCTAAGCTCGATGGCGACATCTCTGTGCGATTGGCGGGCAAAGATGAAAAAGTCACCTTGCTCGATGGGCAGGAGCTGTCGTTACGTGACGACACGTTAGTGATTGCCGATAGTGCGAAAGTGTTGGCTGCTGCAGGTGTAATGGGTGGCGCGGACAGCGCGGTCACGGCCGAGACTAAGAATATCTTTTTAGAGTGTGCTTTTTTTGCGCCGCTGGCCGTGGCGGGCAAGGCGCGCGGTTATGGTTTGCACACGGACTCCTCTCATCGTTTTGAGCGTGGTGTTGATCCTGCTCTGCAAGAAGCAGCGATTGAGCGCGCTAGTGCATTGATTATCGAGATTGCTGGCGGCAAGGCTGGACCTTTGGTGTCACAGGTAAGCGACGCCAATATGCCGACGGCGGCAACCTTGCAGCTGCGCCCGACAAAAATTGAGTCGATGCTGGGCATGCCAATGGCGGCCTCCGAGGTTGAAGAAATTTTAACGCGTCTCGGTATGGTGGTCAGTGCGAATTCGGCCGGTTGGTCTGTTATCGCGCCGAGCTGGCGTTTCGATATGGAGCGTGAGGAGGATCTTATTGAAGAGCTTGCTCGCGTGTACGGCTACGCCAAGCTGCCGACGCGTCTACCGTTGGTGCAGGCGCAGCCGCAGGTGCCTGAGGCGCTTCTGAATGTGCGGCGCGTTGCCGATGCTCTGCAAAGTCGAGGCTATCTGGAGGTGATCACCTATAGTTTTGTCGATCCCGCGGTTCAGAAGGAAGTTGATCCGACAGTAGCAGGGCTGGCGCTCGCAAACCCCATTTCCAGTGAGCTGGGAGTGATGCGGACTAGTCTTTGGTCGGGCTTGCTAAGTTGTGCTCGCTATAACCTAAACCGTCAGATGGACCGCTTGCGCTTGTTTGAAACGGGGCTGCGCTTTGTGCCGACTAAGGTCGAGCTGAAGCAGGAATCGGTGTTATCTGGCTTGATTTATGGCTCCGCTGCGCCGCTCAATTGGTCCGCTGCGGCCCGTAAGGTCGATTTCTATGACCTTAAGGGTGACGTTCAGGCGCTGCTTGGGTTGTCAGGTCGAGCCAATTGGGAGTTTGTACCCGCTGAGCATCCGGCACTGCACCCAGGCCAGAGTGCCGAGGTGCAGATCGATGGTGTCCATGCAGGTTGGATCGGCAAGTTGCATCCTGGAGTCGCGGCCAAGCTCGATGTGGCAGAAGACATCTACTTGTTTGAGCTGTTAAATGACGTGATATTGAGTGCATCTGTGCCGAAATTCGTCGAACTCTCCGATCAGCCTGCGGTTCGTCGCGACCTTGCATTTGTGTTAAAAGCGGAAACGCCAGCGGGAAGTGTTATCGCAGCGGTGCGGTCAGCCTGCGATTTGTCCCTAAAAGACGTTAGAATTTTCGATGTATATCAAGGTGATAGGGTCCCTGAAGGAATGAAAAGTCTCGCTTTAGGCTTGACCTTCCAAGAGCGTTCACGCACCCTAAAGGACGCCGAGATATCTTCCCAGATTGAGGCAGTAGTATCCTTGTTAAAACAAGAATTTAACGCCCATTTGCGCGACTGATTCGAGGATTTTGGATGACTGCGCTGACTAAGGCGGATTTAGCTGAGCGCCTGTTTGAGGAACTCGGTCTTAATAAGCGCGAAGCCAAGGAAATGGTGGAAATGTTTTTTGAGGAAATCCGGCATTCTCTTGAAGGGAACATACCCGTGAAGCTGTCAGGTTTTGGCAACTTTGATTTGCGGGACAAAAGTGAGAGACCTGGCCGTAATCCTAAGACCGGCGAGGAAATTCCTATTACTGCGCGGCGCGTTGTGACGTTCCGTCCAGGGCAGAAACTTAAACAGCGGGTTGAGGCATATGCTGGAACCAAGCAATAACGATCAGCTTCCCGTTATTCCGGGTAAGCGTTACTTCACCATTGGTGAAGTGAGCGAGCTGTGCGATGTAAAGCCTCACGTGTTGCGCTATTGGGAACAGGAATTCCCACAGCTCAAGCCGGTTAAGCGGCGCGGTAATCGTCGTTATTATCAGCGCCAAGATGTGCTGATGATTCGTCAGATTCGCAGCCTGCTCTATGATCAGGGTTTTACCATTGGCGGTGCACGTCTACAGTTGACTGGCGGAGCTTCCGCTGACTCGGCAACGCATTATCATCAATTGATTCGTCAAATGATTGTGGAGCTTGAAGAAGTTCTTCTGGTTCTACGCACGTAGCGGTTTGCACGTCGCGGGCAATCCGCTATGATTGCCGCCGCTCTCAATCGTCCGTTATGCGTCGGTTGGCCAGAGCAAATTTCGGGGCGTAGCGCAGCCTGGTAGCGCACTTGCATGGGGTGCAAGGGGTCGAAGGTTCGAATCCTTCCGTTCCGACCAAGTTTAAAAAAGCCGCGTAAGCGGCTTTTTTATTGTCCGCGTATTTAACTCGTTTGATGTAATGGCAGGGTGAGCTGATGTCCGTCGATGACAATGCTAATCACAGTGCTACAGAGTGCAGCGCTAACCTAGATCCTCTGGGTGGCCGTAGCGCGGACCAACTCTACGCAAGCGAACGTGAAGTGATAGAACGTTTCTCGTTTGATCAACAAGTCGTTAGTGTTTTCCCCGATATGATTCGCCGTTCGGTGCCTGGTTATAGCTCAATCATTGAGATGACTGGCGTTCTTGCAGCACGCTATGCCCAGCCAGATACTCGCCTTTACGATTTAGGTTGCTCATTGGGCGCGAGCAGCCTAGCAATGGCGCACCTTGTGCACCAGCCTGGCTGCGAAATTATTAGTGTGGATAACTCTGAGCCAATGATTGAGCGGGCGCGGCAGCTGATTGATAGCGCAACAGTTCGAACGCCGATTACTCTCCATCTCGCAGACGTGCAGCAATTTCCACTGCAAACAGCTTCCGTAGCGGTGTTGAATTTTACTTTGCAGTTTATTGCTTCTGAAAATAGAGATGCGGTGATTGAGCGTATCGCGGCGGCGCTTAATCCTGGCGGCATATTGGTATTGTCCGAAAAAATTTGTTTTGAAGATGAACGAGAAGACGCGCTGCAGCGCGATTTGCATCACGCCTTTAAGTTTAATAACGGTTACTCCCGCCTTGAGATTAGCCAGAAACGTACGGCGTTGGAAAATTATTTGCAGCCCGAAACGATTGAACGGCATCGTCAGCGCTTGCTAGGGGCTGGTTTTAAAAGTGTTCATGTCTGGTTTCACTGTTTTAACTTTATGTCGTTGGTCGCGTACCGATGACAGAGTCGATAACAACTGTGCTGCCAATGACTGGGCCAGAAATGATAGAAGTATATTGCGGTCAGCTTCATCGCGCTGTTGCGGATTCGCTTTCGCCAATATGGGCCGAACCGATTGATGTGTTAACTCGGCAGCGTTTGTTGGAAAAGCCTCACGGTGATCAAAAGCGTTGGCTCGAAGCGTGGGATCAGTTACCACAGCTAACGGACGTGTCGTCCCAACTCAATCAGGATGTTGTGACGGTAGGTGATACGCAAGCATTGAATACAGATCAACGCGAGGCACTATCTACGGGGCTGAGTGGTTTAAAGCCTTGGCGCAAAGGTCCATTCCAGTTTTTTAATACACATATTGATACTGAGTGGCATTCCGACTGGAAGTGGCAGCGGGTGGCACCGCATTTGTCGGATTTGTCTGGCCGTGCCGTGCTCGACGTTGGCTGTGGGTCCGGTTATCACTGCTGGAGAATGGCGGGTGCTGGCGCACGTTTTGTCTTGGGTATTGACCCAACGATTTTGTTTTTAATTCAGTACCTCTCGATAAAACGTTACGTTCCGTCAGTACCGGTGTGGTTTGCACCATTGCGTTTAGAGCAGTTGCCCATGGAGGCGGCGTTATTTGACACAGTTTTTTCGATGGGCATTTTATATCATCGTCGCTCACCGTTAGATCATTTGCTTGAGCTGTTTGGTTTGTTACGTCCCGGCGGCGAATTGGTGCTGGAAACATTAGTGATAGAGGGCGGCGAGCAAGCGCTGCTCGTTCCCCATGATCGTTATGCGATGATGCGTAATGTGTATTTCTTGCCGAGTACGCAAATGTTGGAGGTGTGGTTAGCACGTTGCGGTTTTACCGATATTCGCACGGTGGATGTCTGTGTTACTACGGTAGAAGAGCAGCGTTCAACCGAGTGGATGCCATTTCAGTCATTGCCGGACTTTCTTGATCCGCAAGATGCGAGCAAAACAATTGAAGGCTATGCCGCCCCTCGACGGGCAACGCTTATCGCTACGCGCCCTGAATAAATCCATGTTGAATTAGTCTTTGTATTCAGATCCCCCCGAGATTAAGTGCCTGGGTTTACGGAGGCGACCAGTAATTGATCAATCAGTTTCATTCGTTGTGTTTCGGAAAGGTTGCTGAGAATTGGTCCTAATCGACTCAGCAGCGCGTCTTGATGTTCGCTATCGTTTAAATCGGGGTGGTGTAAAAGGGCTTCAAGTGTGTGCCAAAAGTGGGCGCTGTCGGGGCGGCGCTTATCATGTGCTGAGTCGGTTTTCTCACCGGTAATCGCTCGCGCGTAATCGCTTAAATGGATGTGATTTTCGCCATTTTCCGGTACTTCCTGAGTGGTGTTGGCGGTGGTGCGGAGAAAATCTTGAGTGTCGACTTCGGTGCCGGGAACGCAGCAGTGGATGCCAATATTGACTGAAAAGTGAATATTAAAATGTTGGTGACGAAACTCCTCTTGGCCAATCCAAGCACATAAACGATGCGCAAGGACTCTGGCGCCGAGAGGGGGAGTGCCGGGTAAAGAAAGCGCAATTAGACCGGGTTGGCGTAAGCAGATGCTGTCTTCATGGCGTAGCAGCGCGCGCATCTTTTTTTCTAATGAGGCTTGTGCGTTGTTGACGGCTGTCTTGCCAACCTCGGCACATAAACTTTGATGTTCATTTATTTGCACAGCCATCGCGGAAAGCATTAGGCCATGTCGTTTGCAAAAAGCGAGGTCGCGTTCCAGCATCACGGATAGCGGTATGTTGTGATCAAGCGTTGTGCTGCTTGGTTGCGGTGCGCGCTGAACGGCACCTTGCAACGCGTGCACAAGATAATGTGTCACATCGCGTGATTGATAGGGTTTGGTGATTGCTCCCATGACACAAGGGCGATTGTTGAGTGATTTGGTCGTTTCGTGTTGATCAGGGCTGGCGAGAATGACAACGTGAGCGTGTGGTGCACGCAGCTTTAGCTGGTCGAGCTCGGCCTCGATATCTGGCCAGTCGTAGCTAATCAACAGCAGAGTGGGTGTGCTGTCGCCATCAAATGCCTCGGCGATGCTGTTTGTTGTGGCGAGTGTGTCGACGGCGACGAGAGGCTCAAGAATTTTTTTGAGCAGTTGCCTCCCGAGTCGAGAGCTATCTGCGATAACGGCAAAACTGGTGGTGGCGCTCATTCTGTATTTCCCTTGGCTTGCCTTCCTTATGTGAGCTAGGTCTCAGAATAGCGTCTGATGGCAAAGAGGAGCAACTGTTGTCTCGTAGTGTGGTGGGCCCGTCCGCTACAGCAAAACAACACAAACTGATGTCGCTGGAGCGGCGTGACGTTTTATCATGAGAAGATGTAATGGGTGTCTGTGTTATGCCGACAATATATAAGCGCTGAAATAGCTAAGCGCCTAGCGTCGTGAGCAATAGGGAGTGAGGTAGATGTCTGGTTGGGCAATTTTGGTGACTGCATTGGTGACGTCGCTGGTGACGTGCTCGATTCTGGCCGGCTGGCTGCAGCTTTGGTTTCGACCGAGAGTGATGCGCGAGCTAGATGAAGAGTTCAAGGAACGTCTCGAGGAGGCCTCGGATGTGCTCTCGGCACGAATAGAAGAAGCGGTGCGACGCGGGGTGATTGAAGCGGTTACGCGCATTGGAACCCGGGAAGTGATTGAGGGTACAACCCGTAATATGGCTAAGACCGGTGCAGATTTTGTTGAGGAAGGTATTGGGCGTATTTTTGGGCGCAAGCCAGGGCGTGGTGACGAGAGATGATGTGTGGGGCTGGCTGAGTGCTTTCTCGTTTAAGTTTGCCGATGCCCAAATAGAATACGAGTCAGTACCAATGTGAGGCCAAGGCTGGCAAGGAATAGCGTTTGCGTTCCCTGCTGTATGTCCTGTATCAAAATAGGTAGCTGTCCATCAGAGCTGGCAAACGCGGCGAATAGCAGGGCGGCCCCAGCAAGCAGGCTGACCATATCAAGGCTACGTTCACGGCGTAAACCTGCTTTCAATCCGCGAATTTCTTCTAAAATCTCTTCTTGTAATAGTCGTTGCCGTCCGATCTCTTCGCCAAGCGATGATACGTCAGAGGATAGCCGCTCAAGTGTGGCAAGCCAGCGTGGGTCTTCGCGACGCAGCAGCGTCAGAACGTCATGCATTCGGACATGTTGATCAAGCCAAAGGCGTAACGTCGACCAGAGGTCAAATTCTTGCAGTGCGCGTACCAGCAGGTCGACGGTCTCGTCTGCGCCGTTGATCTGAATGTTGTTTTCTTCCGGCGGCGCGCCAGCGGTGAGAATCCATTGCAGCAGCGCGCCTAGTGAGCTGCGCACTCGTACATCTATACGACCTTCATAGTTTTCGAGTATTTCGATACCGTCTTCACAAATCAGCAAATACAGGCTAAACGATGGGCGCTCACAACGCAGGCGCACGACGGTGCCGTGCAAGGCTTGTAGCCTTTCACCTGTGTTGCCTTCCATTTCCAGCGCTTGATTGAGAAGTGTTTCCAAGGCGCCAAGCATGAGAAAGCGTGTAATTGAGGGTTGTTCTTGTGTCACGTAAACCACTCGCCATCATTATTTGTTGGGGCCATTCTACACGCCGCCTGTTGATGGGGAAGGTACAAGTGCGTCAATTCGTTACCGCTAAGCGTTTTTCCCTTACCTTCTGCGTGTAGCTCTATATACTAGCGGCTGATGGAGTTTACCTCGTTGCGTGGAATGCTGTTCTGCATCGGCACTCGGGCGGAGTTTACCCGAATAGGGAGTTTTTAGAACAGATGTTGGATACCTTGATTTCGCACCCGGATTTTTGGAAATATGTCAGTATTCCTATTTGCTCCGGTGTTATTGGTTGGCTAACAAACTGGTTGGCAGTACAAATGACCTTCGCCCCGAAGGAGTTCATTGGTATTCGTCCGTTCTTTGGATGGCAGGGCATTATTCCGTCTAAAGCGGATAAAATGGGCCGTATTGTCGTCGAGAAAACGCTGGAGAAGATCGGCTCAATGGGTGAATTTTTCCGCGAGATGGAGCCTGAGAAAATCGCCGCCCACCTGACGCGCAGCACCCAAGCCCGCATTGAAGAATACACCGATGAAGTGATGGCGGACCGCAACGCCGTATTGTGGGAAAACCTTCCGCAGATGGTACGCAAGCGCGTCTATAACCGAGCTCGCCGAGCCATTCCTCAGGTAATGGATCGCCTTATTGATGATATCGGTCGCAATATTGAAGAGTTGGTCGATCTTAAATATATGGTTGGCAAGCAGCTCAGCGAAGATAAGGCTTTGTTGGTGCGCATTTTTAAAGAAGTGGGAGAGCCTGAATTCCGCTTCGTGATTAACTCCGGATTCTACTTCGGTATGATGTTTGGCTTGATTCAGGTGCCGGTGTTTATTTTCTTCCCAGAGAACTGGGTTCTGCCTGTTTTCGGCTTCATCGTCGGTATTGCCACCAACTGGCTAGCGTTGAATGTGATCTTTAGTCCATTAGAGCCAAAAAAGATTGGCCCGTTTCGTATCCAAGGTCTATTTTTGCGGCGCCAGCGAGACGTTGCTGAGCAGTTCGCTCATATCACTACAACAGAGTTGATGACGCTGCGTAATATTATGAACCAGGTTATGAATGGTCCACGCGGCGAGCGCACAAAGCTATTGATTAAAAAACATCTGAAGCCATTGCTTGACGGTGGCGTTGTGCGGACCGCGGCTCAGCTAACGGTAGGTCCAGGCGGCTACCTTGATCTTAAGCGCGCAGTGGAAGATAAGGCGGTGGATATGTCTCTCTACCCATTTGAGGATGTCGCGTTTAATAAAGAGCGTGGTCTGATTATTGAGAAAATCTTGAGCGACCGCATGCAGCAGTTGTCGTCTGAAGAGTTCCAAGATCTGCTTCGTCCAGCGTTCCAGGAAGATGAGTGGACGCTAATCTTTGTCGGTGGCGCGCTGGGTGCCATGGCCGGCATGTTCCAGCTTGTTGTCGTATTTGGTATCTGATTCGTTCGCTAGAATATTGGCGAAACAGAGGGGCGGAGAATGGAAATCAACCTGCAGCAACTCTTTTGGATGTTGTTCGCCGCCGCGGCGTTGTCGTCATTGATGACGCTTACGATTCTCCATATTGCCTTTAAGTACCGCATCGGCCCGCAGATTGAAGAGAAAGTGGACCGACGGCTGAAGTCTGGCGCTCACCTCCTCGAAGAAAGTATCCGGCAGCGCTTCGTAGACGTGCTCAATGGTAAGTCGGACGTGATCCGTGATCGTGCGAAAGGCTTTGCACGTACAGGGATTAGCCTGCTGTCAGGTAAGCGCCCGATACGGGACGAGTACGATGATGAAGGTGATTTTTAGCGCCATTTTTAATTGCACTGTAATATTGTTCTACAACGCAATCCCCCTCCTTTTCCTACCCTCGATAAACTAGCCCCCATAACGTGATCGCGCTGATGCACGTTGTTATTGGCAAATTTGACCGCACTGCATTGGCTTGTGGAATTGTGCCAGGAGACATTTTATGGCTAACCGCAAGCAACCTGAAAAAAGTAACAAAGACGAGAATCTTTCGGACGCTGCTGAGAAGCAGGCGGGCCTGAAGGCTCTAACCGGTGGAACGCGTGATTTGCGTAAGTACACTCATCAAATATGGCTTGCTGGCCTAGGTGCGTTTGCTCGTGCTGAAGAAGAGGGCAGCAAGGTGTTTGATACGCTGGTAGAGGTCGGTAAAGACCTTGAAGGCAAAACCCGTGATCTGTCTGAGACGCGTGTCGAAGAGATCAAAGAACGGGTTAAGTCTCGCACTGGCGAGACGATGGGTAAGATGGAAAAGGCATTTGATGACCGTCTGAACAAGGCGTTGTCGAAGCTGGGTATTCCGAACAAGCGTGAGGTTGAGGCATTGCAGAAACGCGTGCAAGAGCTCACGTCGACACTTGAGTCCATTGCTGAGGAAGAGAAGGCAAAGGGCAAGAAGTAAGTTGTAGCGCACACCGCTAACCCCTAGTGGTGTATTTTTGGCGGGCCTCATCCCCTGAGGCCCGTTTTTTTTGTCTAAATTTTGCTGGTTTTTTCTTTCCCTCGTATTTTTTTGTGCACAAGCAGTCGTTAGTGCGCCGTTACTCTGTATAGAGCCAACAAAAACGCCGATTTTTCCGCAGAAAGTTCTGTAACTATTTGAAAAATAAGGGTAATTCTGAGAGTTCAAAAAAGCGTCAAAGTAGAGTGATCGGCCTAAAATAGGGGGTTCCACGGTGCTTTCAGATGGTTGTCCACAATGTTATCCACAGATATTGTGGACAATTACCTCCAAGGCATTCCTTTTCGCTACAGCCTTTAGCGAATTGAAGACATTATGAGCTGTAACGGTAAAAGGTACGTTCGTTTAGTCTAGATAGGTCGTCTGAATTATCATGAAGTGTGGCTAAGTGATTGATATCGAAATTTCTCATCTGTGGAACATATTTTTGAACGGACTCAAGATTTTTGCGCTTATGCCGAGAACGTTATTTCTTCACAGGGTTATCCACAGATTTCCAAACAGTTTTTGCGCGCGTATACATGGGGCGGGAGGCAGCAATAAAAAAGGGACCGAAAGGTCCCTTTTTTATTGCTGTTTTTACAGCGAGTTACTTAACAAGCGTGCGTAGTGTCGTTTAGAAACGATACTGGCCATTGTCGATACCGTTTTGAATATCGGCTGTTAGCAACTGATAGGTGCTTTCGCCCGGTAATAAGACATATACCGGGTTATCTTGCTGGGCGAGATCATATTTCTGATCTTTGAGCTTATTTTTTTGATGCTTGAATGTTCCGGTGGTTTCCATTGCTTGCACGTTAATGCGTAGGAAGACAGGGATCGCGTAGGCAGGCAGCTCGCGTCGCAGGTATTCGCACATATTGACGAAATCAAACGCGCCGTGATCCTTGTCTAAGCGCAGCTGTGCCATACCGGCACGGCCATTGGTATCTGGAATTTCCACACCATAGACAACGGTTTCGACGACACCATCAAACTGATCAACGATTTGTTCGATTTCAGTGGTGGAAACGTTTTCGCCTTTCCAGCGGAAGGTGTCGCCGAGGCGATCGACAAATTGCGCATGGCGAAAGCCGATATCGCGCATCATGTCGCCGGTATTAAACCAGGCGTCGCCTTTCTTAAAGACGTCGCGCATGATGGAGCTTTCGGTTTTTTCTTTGTCGGTGTAGCCATCAAACGGTGTTTTGTCTGAAATTTCACCGAGCATCAAACCGGCGCCGCCTTTATCAACCTTCACCATGAAGCCCTTGCTGTTGCGGATAGGGGCTTCTTGTTCTTTGTCGTACTTCACAATGGCGTAGGACACCGGGGAAAAACCAACGGTGTTATCAAAGTTAAAGACGTTGGTGAAAGCGACGTTGCCTTCAGACGAGGCATACAGTTCAACGATACGCTCGATACCAAAGCGTTCTTTAAACGGTATCCAGATACCAGGACGGAGGCCGTTGCCGACAATGACTTTAATTTTGTTGTCGAGATCATTTGGCTGCTTAGGGCATTCGTTGAGATAGCGGCATAGCTCGCCAACATAACCGAATGACGTGCAGTCGTATTTACGAATGTCATCCCAGAAGCGACTGGCGGAGAATTTACGCGCCAAGACGAGTCCAGCGCCGCCGCAGATGACCGATGCCCAGCAAACGACCATGCCAGTGGCGTGGTAGAACGGCAGGGTGCAATACATTCTGTCGTCGGGGCCTAGGCGTACTGCTGAGTGCCCGAATGCGCCGTAGGCTTTCCACCAACGGCCATTGTTAAATACAACGGCTTTCGGCAGACCAGTCGTGCCTGAAGTGTAGATATAGAAGAGGGGATCTTTTAGAAAAACACGATTAACGGAATCGGGGTTCTCTGACGAGCAATCTTTGATGACGTCGGCCAAGTTGGCAAAGCCAGCTGGTGTGTTACCGGCATTTTCCAGCGTGTCGCAGTCAGCCAGAAAATAGAAGCGATTGTCATCGAGCTCTAGCTCGCTGCGGACTTCGCTAATCGCGTCGACAAGTTCTTCGCCGATAATAGCAGCTTTGGGTTTAACCAAATTGAAACTATGTACTAGTACTTTACCGCGCTGGGACGTATTCAATAGAGCTGCGCAGAGTCCTAGCTTGGCGCAACCAATTACGGAAGCAAGCAGCTCTGGGCGGTTCTCAATATCGATGGCAACGGTATCGCCTTTCTTTAAACCAATAGAAGAAAGGTAGTCCGCAATGCGATTGGCCCAGCCGTTAAGTTGGCGGTAGGTCAATTGCGTATCTTGGTAGAGAACGGCGATGCCGTTTGGATTCGCTTCGACAGCAAGCTGAAAACCTTTACCTAGCCCTAGCGGCGTTTTGGTATCGGTAATTTTGGCCATGCGCGAGCCTTTAAGTAGGCCGGGCAAATTTGCTACCACTGCTGGTACTTTAGACAGCAGTTTAGGCAACGTGATGACATCTGCGTCGCTCATGAGGACTCCATCTTCAGGCATTTATATAATAAGAACCGCGCCGCAGTGCGGGGGATCGGTCTGCGGGAGGCGGCTGTACCTTAAACTGTTGCCTATACTACTGGCAAGCCGCCACACCGGATCAGGGGGCAATTGTTAGTACTATTTGCTTACCTTTAACTTGGTCGCCACCCTGAATTGATACACTCTCTACGGTTCCGTCTACATCGGCACGCAGGCTATGCTCCATTTTCATGGCTTCCATTACCGCAAGCACTTCCCCTTTGCTTACTTTCTGACCTTTTTGACACCGTACATCAAGAACGAGACCGTCCATCGGCGCGCGAATAAGACCGGAGCCTGCGCCGTCGTTTGCGGCTTGAGGTTGGTGTGTTTCATCGGTGAGGGCGAAGCTGGTGCCATGCCAGCTAAACCAACTGGCATGGGGAGCGTTGTGGTAAGGAACCGCAGTCCGGATGCCGTCCACTTCGACGACCAGCAACTCCGGTTCTTGGGCAAGGATGCGTAGGGCGACTGTGGTGTCGGCGACGGCGATATCGGCGCCGCCATCGCGATACTCAATCGCTACCTCTTGAGTTTGCTCTTGGCAGCGCAGCAGCATGGGTTGTGGGCGCATGGCGGTGCTGTGCCAGCCGCGCACTGAATCCGGGACAGGTGAGTCAAGCGAGCGCAGCAGAGCGCCTATCGCCCAGGCTGGAGCGGGAAGAGGCTGTACGGTCAGGCTTGGGTCTGCGGCAAACTCGTCGCTGAGAAATGCGGTAGTCGCTTCACCGTCACGAAAGGCGTCATGGCGAAGGATATTGGCCAAGAAACGGCGGTTATCGTTCACGCCAACGAGGACAGTGTCTTCAATGGCGCAAATGAGTCGTCGTCGAGCGTCCTCACGGGTGTCTCCCCAGGCGATCATTTTCGCCAGCATCGGATCGTAATGGCTGCCAACGGTTTGGCCGATGCGCAGACCGTGATCAATGCGTACGCCTTCGCCTGTGGCTTCGCGCCAGCCCATAACTTCGCCGGTTTGCGGCAAAAAGTTTTGCGCTGGATCTTCGGCGTATAGGCGCACTTCAATCGCGTGGCCGGTTAGGGAAACTTGTTCTTGCGTCAGGGGCAGTGCTTCACCGCGGGCGACGCGAATTTGCAATGAGACGAGGTCTAAGCCCGTGATCATTTCGGTAACGGGGTGCTCAACCTGTAGGCGAGTGTTCATTTCAAGAAAGAAGAATTCGCCCTTGCTGTCGAGTAAGAACTCGACGGTGCCAGCGCCGACATATTGGCAGGACTTTGCCGCGTTAACAGCGGCAGCGCCCATGCGTGCGCGTAGCTCATCAGATACGGCGGGTGACGGTGCTTCTTCAACCACTTTTTGATGGCGGCGCTGCACAGAGCAATCACGTTCACCGAGATGAATGACGTTGCCGTGTTGGTCGCCGAACACTTGAATTTCGACATGGCGTGGTCTTATTACGGCACGCTCAAGAATAAGCTCCTCGGAGCCAAACGCATTTTTGGCTTCACTGCGAGCGCTTTTAAGTTGCTCGATAATTTCCGCACTGTCGGTGACGACGCGCATGCCGCGACCGCCACCGCCGGCACTGGCTTTAATCATTAGTGGTAGGCCGACACGCTCTGCTTCCTTGATTAATGTGGCGTCAGTCTGATCGTCGCCCTCATAGCCGGGGATGCAGGGAACGCCTGCCGCGATCATGGCGATTTTCGACAGACGCTTAGAACCCATCAAGTGAATCGCGTCTACCGGTGGCCCAATAAACGTGATGCTGTTTTTTTCGCAGGCGCGGGCGAAGTCGGCGTTTTCTGACAGGAAGCCGTAACCGGGATGCACTGCGTCGGCTCCGGTTTTCGCGCACGCCTCAAGAATGGCTTCGATGCGAAGGTAAGATTCGCTGGCACTTGCCGGGCCAATGCAAACCGCTTCGTCAGCGAGCTGAACATGGAGTGATTGGCGGTCCGCTTCGGAGTAAACCGCGACAGTGCGATATCCCATTTGTTTTGCCGTACGAATAACGCGGCAGGCAATTTCGCCCCGGTTTGCGATCAGAATTTTCTCAAACATGGTTATTCCGCCCATTTCGGTAAGCGTTTTTGCACAAAGGCCATAGTGCCTTCCTGTCCTTCCTCGCTCTGGGTTGCATCGGCAAATGCCTGCGCTGCACGATCGAGTAGGTTATTCATTGGTTCGCGTTCAACATCGAGAATCAGTTGTTTGGTCACGCGATTTGCATCTGGCGCACAGCGGCGAATTGCGCTTAATGTTTTTTCGAGTCGCGCATTGAGGTCTTCATCGTTATCCGCGACTTCATGCACAACCCCTAAGCGTTGTGCTTCGGCACCGTTAAAGCGAATGCCGGTGAGCGCTAAGCGTCTGGCTTGCGTTAAGCCAATGCGTTTTACAACAAAGGGGGCGATTTGCGCAGGAATCACGCCAAGGCCTGTTTCGGGTAGTCCAAACAACGCATTCGGGTGAGCAATGGCAACGTCGGATACACATGCTAGTCCAAACCCACCGCCGAGCGCAGCGCCTTCAATAACAGTCACGACTGTTTGTGGTAGTTCGTTACAGACGCTGATCATTTCGCCAAATTGGCGATTAAATTTCAGCATTGCGTTGCTGTCACCGGCAGCGAGCGCGGCGCGTGCTCCGGCCATGTCTTTGATGTCGCCGCCGGCGCAGAAGTGGCCTCCTGCGCCGCGCAGAATAAGTGCGCGAATACTTTTGTCGTCGCGCACCGCATCGAAAACAGCCATCAGCTCTGTCGCCATACCCAGACTTAAAGCGTTGCGTGATTCAGGTCGATTTAGCGTGACATGCAAAAAAGGACCATCTTGCTGTAACAATAAAAACTCTGTTTTTGGAAGCGCCATGTGCTTCTCCTGTGACATGTTCGTATGCCTAGCGTTTTAGCTCGGCATTTATTTTCTTGCGCACAGAGACGATAGGGTTACTAGCGTCTTGTTTACCTATTCATTCCCTTCTTCGCTTGCAAGAAAATAACTAATCCTTCTTTTTGCGCGGCAGCGTGCCCATAGTCTTACAGATAATGCCGAGCATGATTTCATCTGCGCCACCGCCGATGGAGCCAAGACGGCCGTCACGGTATAGCTGGCCTGCAGGGTTGTCCCACATAAAGCCGTTCCCGCCCCAGTACTGGAGGCAGCTGTCGGCGACTTCGCGAGTTAACCGTCCGACTTTGAGTTTTGCCATGGAGGCAAGCTGCAGGACATCTTTTCCGTTGATATACATTTCGCAGGCGCGGTAGGTGAGGGCGCGTAGGCACTCTACTTCGGATTGCAGCTCGGCTAAGCGGAAGTGTACGGCCTGATTGTCAATGAGTGACATTCCAAAGACTTGGCGATCACGAGCATAGGCAATGGTTTCATCGATAACACGCTCCATGCCTTTGAGGCTGTTTGCCGCGGCAAATAAGCGTTCTTCCTGAAACTGCATCATCTGCATCATAAAGCCCATGCCTTCCTGACCCACCAAGTTGCGCTGCGGAACGCGAACATTGTCGAGAAAAACTTGTGCGGTTTCCGATGAATGCATTCCCAGTTTTTTTAGCGGTTTATCGATGGTGATGCCGCCAGCATCCTTTGGAACAATAATCATCGACTTATTGAAGTGCGGCTTGCCGTCGGATGTGTTGGCGAGCAAACAAAACCAATCCGCCGTCGGCGCGTTGGTGATCCACATTTTTGTGCCGTTAATGACGTAGTCATCGCCATCTTTGACCGCAGTCGTTTTCACTCCTGCCACGTCAGATCCGGCTTGCGGTTCGCTGACAGCAATGCTGGCGACCATGTCGCCGGCAATCGCGGGGGCGAGATATTGTTTGCGTAGTTCATCGGAGCCAAAGCGCGCTAGCGCAGGGGTGGCCATGTCGGTTTGTACGCCGACGGATAGTGGGACGCCGCCACAATGGACGCGACCCATTTCCTCAGCCATGACCATGCCGTAAGAATAATCGAGGCCCATGCCACCAAATTCTTCTGGTTTGGTTATGCCTAGCAGGCCGAGGTCACCCATCTTTTTGAATAGTTCATGAGTAGGGAAGCGACCGGCGTCTTCCCATTCGCGAACATTTGGATTGATCTCTTTGTCGACAAAATTAGCGACTGTACGGCGTAGTTCTTCATGTTCTTGTGTGAAAATCATTTTCGCTTCTCCAGTTAGAATCGGGCTACGCCGAAACTGTTGCTATTCAGAGTACGACGCGCAGCGTCACGGCAGAGGTCGAGCGCCATGGCGACGACTTTACGGGTATGGCGGGGATCGATAATGCCGTCATCCCATAAATGGGCGGTGCCAAATAGTGCGGTGGATTGCGCGTCCATTTTGGTTGCGGTGGTCAGTTGAATGAGATCGAGTACTTTTTCGTCTGGCTCAATGCCAGCAGCGCGCTGTTTCGCTTCGGCGACGATGCGTAACACCGTGCCGGCTTGGTGGCCGCCCATTACTGCAACGCGGCTGTTGGGCCAAGCAAAGATAAAGCGAGGGTCAAGTCCGCGTCCGCACATGGCATAGTTTCCAGCGCCATAGGAACCGCCGATAACAATAGAGATCTTCGGTACGCGCGCGTTCGCAACGGCCTGAAGAAGTTTTGAGCCATGTTTAATAATGCCAGAGCGTTCCGCGTCCATGCCGACCATAAAGCCGGTGGTATTATGCAAGAACAGCAGTGGTCGGTTGGTTTGATCACACAGCTGAATAAACTGAGCGGCTTTGTTTGCACCGTGAGCCGTGATCGGTGCGTTATTGCCGATAATGCCAACCGGGTGGCCTTCAATTTTTATCCAGCCGCATACCGTTCCGGCGTCGAGTTCATTTTTAAAGTCCAGGAACTCCGAGCCATCGGCAATGCGCGCAAGAATTTCTCGCACGTCATACGGCTTTTTAACTTCGCAGGGGATCACGCCAAGTAACCCTTCGGCGTCATAGAGTGGTTCCTGCCATTGTATCTCCTGAGCGGGAGAGACTTGCTCGTTCCATGGGATCATGGCCATGACGTCACGGGCAATGCGAACGCCGTCCGCATCGTTCTCTGCCATGTACTCTGCGGTGCCGGAAACCGTTGCGTGCATTTCCGCACCGCCTAGGCTTTCGTCATCGGCAATTTCGCCTGTCGCGGCTTTCAGCAAAGGGGGGCCAGCGAGGAACATTTTCGCTTGGTTACGTACCACAACAATGTAGTCGGATAGCCCAGGTTGATAGGCGCCGCCTGCGGTGCCGTTGCCGTGTAGAACAGTGATTTGCGGTAGCCCTTTGGCCGACATGCGCGCTTGGTTGGCAAAGGCGCGAGCCGCTTCAACAAAAACCTCGGCGGCATGGTTCAGGTTGGCACCGCCAGATTCCGACAACGACACAATCGGTAGCTTGTTCTCACTGGCAATTGCTTGCAGCCGTAATGTTTTTTGTAGGCCAGCCGGTGAAATGGTGCCGCCCTTAATGGCAGAGTTCGATGCCACGACCATGCAACGTACGCCACTCACATAACCGATCCCGGCAATGGAGTTACCGCCTGCTTCGGTGCCGTCTTTGTCGTCGTGACGCATATAACCCGCAAGGCTCATCAGCGATAAAAAGGGCGAGCCGGGATCAAGTAATCGAGCAAGACGATCATGCGGCAGCATTTTCCCGCGCTTTTCGAATTTAGGCCGCTGGCTTTCTGATTTTGCGATGACTTTATTTTCAATGTTGCGAAATTCTTCGACGACGGCAAGCATGGCTTCGCGGTTTTTGACGAAGTCTTGGCTGTTGTCATCAATCTGCGATTCGATAACCGGCATTGCTTTACTCCTTGAATAAATCAGGGGTGACCGCGCGATGGAAGCCGTTAAACGGCGTGGAGCGGTTGTGGTCGGCAAGCGGGAAGATGGCTGCATTGCCTTGGCTGGCAGCACCATCAATGCGCAAGGTGTCGCCGCTGATAAAGGCTGCGGCATCGGAGAGTAAGAAGCATATTGCGCCCGAGATCTCAGCCTCTTCACCTAAGCGTTTTAGCGGTACCGCGCCTTTTAATGTCTTAATGGTTTGCTTGAATGAGTCGGGATAGGTGTCCATGCCTGAAGAGGCGACCCAGCCTGGGGCAACGGCGTTAACGCGTACGCCAGCGCAACCCCATTCAAACGCTGCGGTTTGGGTAAAGTTCACCATGCCCGCGCGAGCAGCGCCGGAGTGGCCCATGCCCGGCATGCCGCCCCACATATCGGCAACGATATTAACAATGCTGCCGCCGGTTCGATTCATGCCTTGCATAAAGACTTCGCGGGCCATCAAGAAGCCGCCGGTTAGGTTTGTTCGAATAACCGTTTCCCAGCCTTTCTGAGAGATAACGGCGAGGGGCGAAGGAAACTGGCCGCCGGCGTTATTGACTAAGCCGTGAACCTCGCCAACGGCTTTATAAATAGCGGCAACGGTTTCTTTAACGCGGTCTTCTTCGCGAATATCGCAGGTAAACCAAATGGCTTTGCCGCCATCTTCGATAATTTCATTGGCAACGGTTGTGAGTTTTTCTTCTTTACGGCCAATCAAAACGACTTGTGCGCCAAGCGATGCGATCTCGTGTGCAGTGCAGCGACCAATGCCGCTTCCGCCGCCGGTAACAATCATGTTTTTTCCGGCGAACAGGTCCGGGCGAAAAATAGACTGGTAGCCCATTAGGAATTTACCTCATTAGCAATGTCATCTGAGACAGAAATAGGGAAGTCGAGGAGCTGTTGTGCAAAGGCTTTTCCTTGGGCATCAATTCTGAGCGAGGCAATGCCGCCGCCGCCAAGCGCGTTTTTTAGTAAAAAGTTAAATGCGTTAAAGCCTGGAAGTTCCCAGCGGGTTACGCTTCCGGTTTTGGGATCGAGTACGTGCTCCATATACTCAGCGACGCTTTGCTCTGTGAGTGCTGCACGTAAATAGGGCAAGTAGCTTTCTTGGCGTGCGATAACACCAATATTGCCGTGGTTGCCCTTGTCGCCGCTACGCGCCCATGCCAGTTTTATCAGTGGGACCTGTTGATTCCCGGTAGCTGTTTTTTCGTCTTTTCCTTGAGCAAGAGACGTAAAGTCGAACGGCTTTCCGAGCGGCAGATCAATCGGTGTTTTTACGCCACCGAGATCAATGTTGGCCTGCACCTTTTCTTTTGACACCAGTGTTGAGAACAGACAGATACGGGGGAAGGGGGATGGTCTTCCTCCAACCAGCCCGCTCACGCCTGGTGCCATACCGGTTGCCGCTTGTGCGATTTCACGGGCTAAAACACCGAGTGCTTTCTTGTCGTCATGAACGGCCCCGATTTTAATGATGACCTCACGCGAATCCATGCAGCGCGAATGCTTCCCGTAGGTCGCTTCGCTGCCAAGCAGTTCGATATCGATTTCACGATAGGGTGCGAAACCTTTTTGTTCGAGAATGCCTGATACTTTTTTGATAATGCTGTCGGCGACGAGCTGGCCTTTTTCACGAGCACGAATGCCACCCATTAAAATGGAGGCAAGAATGCGGTGACCGTCTGGGTAGGTGGCAGACACTTTATAGGTATCACTTGGCGCATGACCTTTTGCGCCACTGACTTTGACCCGGTTTTTTCCGACCTGTTCAAGATTTACGTTGGTAAAGTCGCAAATTACATCAGGCAGTAAATAGGCGCGTGGATCGCCGATTTCATACACAATTTGCTCGCCAACGGTGGCGCAGCTAATTAAGCCGCCGGTATCGTCAGGCTTGGTAATAATGAAGCTGCCGTCTTCGAAACATTCCGCTACCGGAAAGCCCATGTTGTGAAAGTCCGGGACGAGATGCCAGTCGGTAAAGTTACCGCCGTTACATTGAGCGCCACATTCAATCACGTGACCTGCTAAAGAGCCTTGTGCAAGTCTGTCATAGTCGTCCATGGACCAATTAAATTCGTGTAGCAACGGGCCGAGTACTAATGCGGAGTCTGCGATGCGGCCCGTTAGTACAATGTCGGCACCGGCATCAAGCGCGGCTTTAATCGGCAGCGCACCTAAGTAAGCGTTCATCGTCACGGTAAAGGGCGGAAGCGGCGCGCCGGTTTCCATCTCAATTGCATCGGCAAATTCGTTGCGGCGGGAATTGAGATCGTCGCCTTCGACGAGAGCAACTTTCAGTTCAACGCCCGCTGCAGCAAACGCTTCTTCTAACGCTTTGCGGCAAGCATGCGGGTTAACGCCGCCGGCATTGCTGATGACTTTAATTTTCTTCTGCTTAATTTCTTCGGCAAGCGGTGCCATGACTTGCGTGACGAAGTCATGGGCATAGCCCATGTTGGGATCTTTCATCCGTGCGCCGGCCATAATAGACATGGTGACTTCGGCTAAATAATCGAATACGAGGTAATCCATTTCCGCTTGGCGCACGAGTTGAAAGGCGGCGGTATTGGTGTCGCCCCAAAAACCGGCTGCGCAGCCTATTTTGATCGGTGCCTGGGTCTTTGTTTTCGTCATGATGGGGCTCCCGGATTGTCTCGGATTAACGGATCAAGGATTGCCTCTTGGGCAGGGTGAGCCTAAGCTACCAAGCAAGCGCTTGGTTTGTAAAGTGGGAATGTGCAATAGTCAGGCATTCAGTCTGGGCTTGCATGTCAGATGAAAGGCCAGATAATCCACAGCCTTAATGTATAGGGGGAAGGCATGATCGCAACACTTTCTGTATACGGCATGGATGACACGCCGCGGGGTAAGTTGCTCAGCGCGGCCGCACGCCTGTTTCGTGAGCAAGGGTATGATCGCACCACCGTGCGAGATATTGCGGCGGCGGTGGGTATTCAGAGCGGCAGCATCTTCCATCACTTTGCCTCCAAAGAGGAAATTCTGTTTGCGGTCACCATGGAGGTCATTCGCTATAATACCGAGCGTATGCGTCAAGCTGTTGCCTCTACGGATGACATTCAGGAGCAATTACGCGGTTTAATTCGTGTCGAGCTGCAAACGATTGTGGGCGACACACGAGAGGCAATGATAGTGCTGGTGCGTGATTGGCGTTGCTTGTCTGAGGAAAAGCAAAAGGCGGCTTTGGCGGTGCGGGCAGAGTACGAGGGCTACTGGATGCAAGTGCTTGGCGGTCTGCAGGCGCAGGGGCGGTTGGGCGTTGATGCAATGGTGATGCGGCGTCTTATTAATGGCATGACGAGCTGGACGAGCAATTGGTTTGACGAGAGCGGCCAGCTTGATTTGGACGGCCTGGCTGACGTGATTTTGCAGCGTTCGGTAGATCCTTTGTGATTGGTAATCATCTGGCGTGGGGTAATTCTGGCTATACCATTCTTGAGGAAGGTGAGCTGGACCGACAAACCTTTCAATTGCGTGTCGCCCATTACCTTGTTTGCATGCCTACTGGTCAGGCGCTTGAGGGAATCTTCACTTTCGATGAGGCGAAGCGGGAGATTGAACGGCTAGAGGCGCCTTAGCGCATTGATTGTTCGCTCGCTTATTGAGCGAAACAGTGGACTTCCGGCGATTTAATGAACATTCGGAAGGTTAGTTGAAAAAAAAGCATCATCACTCGTTGACAGCCACCCCGAAAACACTAGAATGGCGCCCTCTTTTGGGTGGTTAGCTCAGCTGGGAGAGCATCGCCCTTACAAGGCGAGGGTCGGGGGTTCGATCCCCTCACCACCCACCAAGGTTAAACAGTCGAAAGACTGGACAGTTTGTGGAGCGGTAGTTCAGTTGGTTAGAATACCGGCCTGTCACGCCGGGGGTCGCGGGTTCGAGTCCCGTCCGCTCCGCCACTACTGAGGAAATGAAAGAACTTAATTTTCATATTCCTGTCATAAGCCGATGATGCAATAGCATCATCGGCTTTTGTCGTTATGGAGAGCCGAAAACTAAACCAAGGAGCACGATATGGATGAAATAATTGAAGAACGGCTAGATCAGCGACTCTGGATGTTAAGCATGGAGGAGTCGTTGGATGATGAAGAGCTTGATGACGATGATGGGTTCGAGATGTAGATCTGCTTGGCTCGATTCTGACCTTTCTCCTTGTAACTCGCTCGAAACCCTCTCGTTTTTCTTTAACTTCTCACATAACAGGTGACGCCGAGCCTTCTCGAATGCTCTGGGCGCTTGTCTCTGGGCGACAGCATCTGGAATGCACGTCACACCTCCCTTGCCACCGCTTGTCTATAATCGTCACTTAACTGACGTGCAGCGTCACAGTTGGGACGAAAGTCTTATTCCGCTTTGCCTGTTACGGTGGCTCTGCTCGACAAAAGTGGCGTCGCAATCGAAGTGCTTGTTAACAGCGCTTTTTTTCTGCGTCTATTCGCGCTATGAATAGGCGCAATGTAATGAGTCGCCGGTTTACCACAGTGACCTACTAATAACGAAAGGATTTGCCCTTTATGAGTATGTCGGCCGTTACCTCTGAAGCTATTTTATTTTATGGGGACCGAGGTGTAATGAAGAGCATGTTGTACGCCGATTTTGAGGCCATATTGGATGGCATGGTTGGTGTGCCGGAGTTGGCCGATAAGCAGATGCACGGCGCGTATTGCTTGGTGAACTCTCATTTGCAAGTCATTGCCGCGGTTTTATTTCTGATTGATTTTGATGAAGACGGCATGGCGGATCATTCATGGAATGTGCCGCTACGGCATCTTGCCGAGCATGCCGGTCCTGGTCCTGATATGGGGGCGGGTCCGATACGTTTGGCGTGTAAGAGCCAGTGTCCCGTCGCTTGGCATCAGGACAATTTGTGGGATCCAACAATGAAGCCGGGCGCAAATGATTTCGTTTTTATGCGCGACACCATCGTGCAGCGCGGCAGCAAGATGGGGCTCTTTATGGACGACTCCGCCCCGCCTGTTCCTGCGAGCGCTCCGCCTGCTCCGGTGCAGGCAAAGGCATCAGCCGCTCCACCGCCAGTTCGGGTTGAAGAAAAAATCCCCGTTATCGCGCCGCAGGGGCCCACGCCTGCAGAGGTTGAGCGTCAGCGCAAAGATGATGAAGAGCGGCTACGGCTAGCAAGGACACTGAAAGAATTGCGTTTGCGTATCCAGACGATGGACGGTAAGCACAAAGAAGAAGTGGGGCAGCTGCGTTACGCGCACCAGCAGAAAGAAGAGATTCTCAGTACTCAGCTCGAAAAAGTGTTGATGCAGTTTAAGACGCTGAAGTCGCAAAATATTGCTTTGAGGGAAAGATCGGAATCTCTCAAAGAGCAGGTGATGTCGCTGAATAAAAGCCTCGAAGATCAGGCGCTTAGTAAGTCTGAGCAAGGTGGTGAAATTGAGATTTTGACAGAGCAATATAAAGTTGCTCTGGAGCAGAGATTAGAAGAAGAGCGCGCCCGATTAAGTGAAGAGATGCACGCGCGGGAAATGGAAGTGCTGGATCGCGATGAGCGTATTGCGGCGGTGCAGGGTGAGTTGTCTGATGCCAAGCGCGACCAGATTCGCATGGCAAACAGTGGCGCTGACAAGCTCTTGGAGAAGCTACAGACTCTGGGCTTGAGCTTTATTGCTTTCCATCCTGGCGCTGGACATATTTCGATTAACGCCAGCGAAATTTCCGACTACATGCAGAACCCTATCGCGTTTGCTGCGCGTAAATGTTTGGTGACAGAGGATCATTATCGAGCTTGGTTGGAACATTATGAGAATCCTGTGTGCCGAGTGGAGGCGCAAGGGGCTCGAGAGTGCGGCAAGCGTGTTATTCGCGTGGATGTTCCAAATCAGTTTAAACCGGGCGCATCCGATCGAAATGCAAATCGATGTCAGTTTTGTCGATCGGACTCTGCCATCGATAACGTGTTGAAATTTCACTAGTCGATGTGTTTATGAGGAATCTGGTACGGTTACTGCAAGCAGTGTTGTATCTAGGCGGTCGCTGAAGAATTTCTTGTGCACTTAAGTTTGTGCTGAGGGCTATTCATAGCGCTTTTGTCCGCTAAAACACGCGCAAGCTGGCTAAAAAAACATCAGGAGAGAGAAGGTATGACGCAGGGTGATTCGATTGATAAAAGCCTCCTGCAGACCTTTGTGCCTGTCAATGCGTTGACGGGCGATCATTTGGATCGGTTGCTGGATCAGCAACGCGTGGCGCATTACGAACCTGGACAGGTTTTGTTTACACGTGGCGAAAGCGATGCGGCAACGATCTATCTGCTGAAGGGGGAAGTCGAGATGGAGATGGAAGGGGGCGAAAAAACACTCGTCTCCGCCGGCGGCCAAGCGTCTTGGCATCCTCTTGATCATGTGCAGCCGCGTCGCGCAACGTGCCGAGCGATGACTAATGTCAGTGTTGTACAGTTTGATAGCTCAGGTTTGGACTCGATCTTGGCGTGGGATCAGTCAGCCGGCTACGTCATCTTAGATATTAATTCCAATGCCGCGTATCAAGATGATCGTCATTGGATGATTCGTCTCCTAAAGTCGAAGATTTTTTATAAGGTGCCGCCTGGTAATATTTTGGAGATCTTTCGGCGCCTAAAACCTAGCCGCTACAAGGCGGGCGATTGGGTTATTACGCAGGGCGACGGGGCTGACTGCTTCTACATTATTAAAGATGGCATGTGCGAGGTGTTAATCAAGGCGGAGGGTGCCAATGAGCCTACGCCAGTGGCGATTCTTGAGCAGGGGCAGTGGTTTGGTGAAGACGCGCTGCTGTCCGGCAAGCCGCGTAATGCATCCATTGTTATGGCGACCGACGGCGTTCTTATGAGCCTTGATCGCAAAGATTTCGATGAATTATTACGTGAGCCGATTGTTCATACGATTGATTTTGATGAGGCGGCGGAAAAAATTTCCAAGGGAGCTCGTTGGCTGGATGTGCGTACGCCAGATGAATTCGAGCAGTCGCACGTGCAGACAGCAATGAACATGCCGTTAAATGTATTACGGCTTAAGTCGCGTTTGCTTGACCCCGCGCGCACCTATATTACCTGTTGTGATACTGGCCGGCGCAGCGCTTCGGCGGCGTTCTTGCTGAACAACGCAGGGCTCGATGTCCATGTGCTTGAGGGTGGTTTGAGCGCTCAGGCAACCCGCGTTAAGCCGTTGTTGGTTACTGATTAACCTGTCTAGACGCTTTTCTGTTTACCGGCTCGCTGCGAGCCGGCTCAGATTGGTTCTGTCTCTTGCGCCAACCACCGCTCCGCTTCATGCTTGCGTCATCGTCCGGATGATAGAGGTCTGACAGTGTCCCGCGAACCCTTTCGAAATATTGGTTTAATAGCCAAGTCTGAGAGCGAACAAGCTCTATATTCTTTACGGCAGCTGGTTCATTTTCTTCATGGTCGTGATGTCCATGTGATTTTGGATCGAGAGCTCAGTAGCGCATTACCTGAGTTGAAGCTGCAGGCTGCGTCTCGCGCTCAAATGGGTGAGTCTTGCGATCTGGTTATTGTAGTCGGCGGTGATGGCTGCTTGCTGGGCGCTGCTCGTGCGTTGTCTCGTTACGGTGTTCCTGTACTGGGAATCAACCGCGGCCGCTTGGGTTTTCTAACCGATATTCTGCCATCTGAAATTGAGTCACGTGTTGGTCAAGTGCTTGACGGCGATTATTCTGTTGAGCAGCGCTTTTTGCTGGATCTTGAGGTGCGTCGCGGAAAGAGCGTTGTCGGCGAAGGCATTGCGTTAAACGACGTCGTGCTGCTCTCCGGCGATAGTGTTCATATGATTGAGTTCGAACTCAATGTCGATGGCGTGTATGTGTATAACCAGCGCTCCGATGGCTTAATTATTTCCACGCCGACGGGCTCTACCGCCTACTCACTTTCGGGCGGCGGTCCGATTATGCATCCGACATTGGATGCCATGGTATTGGTGCCGCTAAACCCACATACCCTAACCAGTCGGCCGTTGGTGATCGATGGCAATAGCGAAGTTAAAATTCGCATTACCACGCCAAAGGTGCGGCCGCTTGCTAGCTGCGATGGGCAAGAAGGCGTGCGCGTTCAGCAGGACGATGTGATTTACGTACGCAAGCGTCCCCATCGGTTAAAACTTATTCACCCGCCAGGGCATGACTTCTATGAAGTTTGCCGTTCAAAGTTAGGCTGGAGCAGTCGTCCAGGAGAAAGTTAATGTCGGATCAATTTCGTTCGGTGGTGCGTCAGCTTACCCCTGAGATTTACGAAAATATGCGTCGAGCGGTAGAGCTTGGTCGCTGGCCAGATGGGCGCACTGTTAGTCCACAGCAGAGAGAGACCTGCATGCAAGCGATTATCGCTTGGGAGGCGGAGCACGTACCTGAGGAGCAGCGTACAGGTTATATGCCGTCGGCGGATTGCGAGAGTGATGCTCAGTCCGAGGCTGAGCAGCCCGTGACGATTCGTTCATCGGCGACTGGCCGGAAAGATAATGCGCGCAGTGATAGCAGCGATGTCGCGGCAGGCATTAAAGGAGATGATCAGGATGCGTGATAATCAGGCCGCAAAAACAATTCATCTCAGTGATTATAAGCCGCCGGCATTTTTAATCGATACGGTCGAGCTTGATTTTGATCTTTACCCTCAGGCTACCCTCGTGACAGCAACGTTGGCATTACGCCGTAATCCGTTGCGTTTGGATGGTCCGTCGGAATGCATATTGGATGGAGAAGAGCTTTCGCTGCGCGCGATTTCGATTAATGGCGTTGCAGTGCCCGAAGCGGATTACCGTTATGAAGAAGAGCGCCTGATCATAGAGCGTGTGCCGGATGCTTTTATCCTGCGAACAACGGTTGAAATTTCTCCGCAAGACAATAGTGCGTTGGATGGCCTGTATATGTCGAACGGCATGTACTGTACTCAGTGCGAAGCGGAAGGCTTTCGGCGCATAACGTTCTTTCCTGATCGCCCGGATGTGCTAAGTAAGTTTACCACGACCGTGCGTGCGGATAAGTCTGAATACCCCTTGTTGTTATCAAATGGAAATCCTGTTGCCGATGGTGATGAAGGTGAGCGTCATTGGGCTCGTTGGGAAGATCCATTTGCGAAGCCATGTTATTTATTCGCGTTGGTGGCGGGCAACTTGGCCTGTCTTGAAGATAGTTTCGTAACCTGTACCGGCCGTGAAGTGGCGTTGCGTATTTTTGCTGAGCAGCGCGATCTCGACAAGCTTGATCATGCGATGGACTCGTTAAAACGATCAATGCGGTGGGACGAAGAGGTTTACGGTCGGGAATACGATCTTGATATTTATATGATCGTCGCGGTGAGTCACTTCAATATGGGTGCCATGGAGAATAAGGGCCTAAATATTTTCAATACGGCGTGTGTTCTCGCTCATCCACAAACGACAACTGATGCCGGTTTTCAGCGTGTTGAATCAGTTGTGGCGCATGAGTATTTTCATAACTGGTCTGGAAATAGAGTGACCTGTCGTGACTGGTTTCAGTTGAGTTTAAAAGAAGGCTTTACTGTTTTTCGGGATCAAAGTTTTTCCGCAGACATGCACTCTTTTTCAGTGAATCGCGTTGAGGATGTTAATCTTTTGAGGACCGTTCAGTTTGCTGAAGATGGTGGGCCAATGGCGCACGCCATTCGCCCTGACGCGTATCAAAAAATCGATAACTTCTACACTGTCACGATTTATGAGAAAGGTGCCGAAGTGGTACGCATGCAGTACAACTTGCTGGGCGCGGAGAAGTTTAGAGCGGCGACTGATTTATATTTCTCGCGCTTTGATGGTCAAGCAGTTACCTGCGATGACTTCGTCGACTGCATGGAAGAAGTTAGCGGCATTGACCTCTCTCGTTTTCGGCGTTGGTACTCTCAAGCGGGCACGCCAACGCTCACGGTAGAAGATGACTGGTGCGACGGTGTTTATACCTTGCGCATTCAGCAGCACACCCCACCTACGCCGGGGCAGCCAGAAAAGCAGCCATTACTTATTCCTGTGTCGCTGGCCTTATTAGATGAATTCGGCCAAAAGTTACCGGTGAATGACGCGGGCGATGAGCAGCGCGTATTGTTTGTTGACCAAGCGGATCAAACCTATCGTTTTGAGGCTGCCTCACGCCCTGTGCCGTCATTGCTGCGCGGCTTTTCAGCGCCGGTGCATTTGGCCTATGCCTACAGCAGTGAACAATTAGCGTGTTTGCTTGCTCATGATGATGATGGCTTTGTCCGTTGGAACAGTGGTCAGCAACTTTTTCATAGTGCGATATCGCGCATCATCGATGGCGAAGATGCGGCGGTGTTAGCGGCAGAGCTGTCTGTTCCTATGCTGGCAGTTCTCGCTCAAGCAGAGATTGATCCCGCTGGCGCGGCGCTTATTCTCACGCTGCCCTCTGAGGCTGCGATTAGTGAGCGTTATACACCGTTTAATCCGCAAGCCATTCATCGAGCGCGTGCTTTGCTCGAGAAGGAGCTTGGCTTGGTTATGATTAAGCAATGGCATTTTGCAACTGAGACATTCTCCGATGTGAGTTATGAGACGGATGCATTGAGCATTGGTCGGAGAAGTTTATGCGTGAGAGCGATGACGTATCGCGCCGCGGCGAAGGAGGAAGGTTTTGGCGGATCACTTCTTCAGTGTTTCAGTGCGGCAGATAATATGACCATGCGCTTAGCATCGTTACGTTTATTAGTCTGGCACTCTTATAAGCAGGCTGCTATCGCGTTAGAGCGGTTCGAAACGGAATGGCGTGAAGAGCCGTTGGTGATGGATCAATGGTTTGCCGTGCAGGCCGCAAGTCCTGACGCGAGCGCACAAGAAATTAAGGTGTTAATGGAGCACGAATTGTTCGATTGGCGCCTGCCAAATCGCGTTAGGGCGGTTTTAAGCACGTTCGCATCTTCTAATTTAGTCTCGTTTCACCATCAAGAAGGTTTCGGTTATCAGTTGTTCTCCGAATCTCTGTCGCGGCTCGACAAGATTAACCCACAAATTGCTGCTCGTTTGGCGGGTGCATTTGCCTCGTTACCACGCTTGGAGGCCGCTCAGCAGGCGCATATGCGAGCTGCAATAGGTGACCTGCAGAGCGGGAACTGTTCTGCGAACCTTCAAGAGGTGGTGTTGCGTGTTATGGCAGGCGAGTAACATTCAAGTGAACGGTAATGCACTAGACTGAAAAGTCGGTGTTTTGTGTAGATTAGTGACGAAATATGGTTTTCAATAGCGGGTAAGTTGAATAGGCATCGCCTCGTCTGTTCAAGCCTGATATAGATGTATGTCAGGTAATAAAATGTTCAAAACTCAAACAATATTAAATGTGGGCGAATCACGGAGTGCACAATGAAAACAAAGGTCTTCCAACCTTCCCAGCTAGCGCTCGGGGCGGCTGTGTCAATCGCGTTGGGTGCATTGGCTGGAACAGCTAATGCGGTCGTATTCCAATTTAATGACGGCGATATTAACGGTCGCTTTGATACCCAGATTTCTGCCGGTGCGTTATTTCGGACCGAGAGCAGTAGCGCGATGCTGAGGGCTACTGAAGACCCGCTGGCGATGGCCGCCAAAGGTTATAGTACGCAGCTGAACAAAAACGACGCAGAGAATAACTTTGATACCGGTATAGCGTCCGTGGTTTATAAGATCACCCCAGAGCTGGCGTTAGACTTTGGTGGTAACTGGGGTATTTTTGCTCGCGCCACCAGCTACTACGATAGCGTTATTATGGACCGTGGTCATGACGGCGGGGCATTGGACGTGTCTGCTCCTTTCGTTTCGAACGGCGTTAACCGTTATGCGACGTACTCCGATTTTGCCAACAATGGCACTGGCGATCGCTTTACCAGTGACACCAAACGTTATGCGGGCCAGCGTACGCGCTTACTTGACGCTTACGTATGGACCAATTTCGATTTGCTAGATCGTCCTGCGACGTTGCGGGTTGGTCAGCAAGTTATTACTTGGGGTGAAGCACTGTTCATCCAGAACGGTATTAACACCGCAAACTACATTGACCTAGCTGCTTTGCGTCTGCCGGGTGCTGAATTAAAAGAAGCTCTGTTGCCGCTTGATAGTGTTGTATTTAACTATGGCCTGACAGATAACGTGACCATGGAGGCCTTCTATCAGTTTGAGTGGAAGAACTCTGAAGATTCTCCGGTAGGAACGTACTATTCCGCTCACGATGCTTTTCCAGGTAAGGGCGCCGATAACGTTATTGTTGATGGTCGTATAGTCGCCGCTAGTGCGGGTGTTCCTGCTTTGGCCGACGCATTTGCGGCATACACTCTTGCGACCTACGGTGCGTCCGGAGAAAACGGCCCTTACGAGTACGAGCAGACTCAGGTAACGGTAAATCGTTTGCGCGATAAAGAAGCGAAGAATGAGGATCAATTCGGTTTGTCCTTCCGTTATTTCGCCGACCAGCTAAACGGCACTGAGTTTGGGGTGTTCTATAGCCGCTTGCACCAGCGTTTGCCAGTTGTTGGTTCCCGTCTTGATCTGATTGGTGCGGGTAGCATTCCTGAGAAAGTCGATAGCGCGCGATACTTCATGGCGTACCCAGAAGCCATTGATATGTACGGCTTTAGCTTTAACACCACGGTCGGCATGATGTCACTGGCCGGTGAAATTGCCTACCGTCCTAAGCAGACAATTATTAACGAAGTGGGCGATAACCTGATTAAGTCTCTGGCTGGCCTTGCTGCGAGTGCGGCACCTACGTTGGGTGATATTACCGATCACTGTGTGCGCTCATCGCTAGGCGGCGACTGCTTGGCATCTACTGATGCAGTAGTTCAGGGTCAAGAGTATTACTTTTACGATGAAGCTGAGACCGTTACGGCTTCTTTGTTGAGTATTGCTAGTTTTGGTCCAAGCCTAGGCACCGATAACCTCGTTGCGATTGTTGAGCTAGGACTCGATTCGACCCATGGTTTGAACGACAACTTGCGCTATAACTCCACTGCAGCGATTGAAGATAGTGAAGCGCTTATTCACAACCGAAAAGACCCAAGCAGCTTCTATCTTACCGAAAACGCCTGGGGCTACCGTGCGATTGTTCGCGCGGATTACAACGATATCTTTGCTGGCATTGTTATGCAGCCGAGCATTCGTCTTGCTCACGACGTAGAAGGTAACTCTCCTATTGGCGGTAACTTTATGGAAGACCGCAAGGCGGCCACCTTGGGTGTTGATTTCACCTACCTCAATAATCTTAAAGTTGGCCTGCAGGCGACCACTTTTTGGGGTGCTGATTACAGCAACAAGCTAGCCGATAGAAATAATGCGTCGGTTGCACTGTCTTACTCATTCTAAGAACGATAAAAGGAAGGGCGCTAAGAGCGACCCTTCCTGACCTAGGCTACGGAGAGAAATTATGTCAAAGAACTTTGCATTAGTCGGCGCAGCTGCAGCTCTGGCAGTGGTGATGTCTTCTGCGGTTTACGCGAAGGTCCCAGCCAGTGAAGTGGCGAAGCTCGGCTCATCACTAACGCCAATGGGCGCGCAAAAGGCAGGAAATGGCAAAGCCCCTTCAACGGGTCTTGGCATTCCTGACTGGACTGGCGGTATTACAAAAGCGGATATCCCTAAAAGCTATACCAAGGCAGGGCAGCACCATCCAGATCCTTTTGCTTCAGATAAAATAGTGTTTTCGATTGACTCAAAAAACCTGAGTAAGTATGCCGATAAAGTTCCTGTTGGTGTTCAGGCGCTTTTGAAAACCTATCCTGAGACGTTTCGTTTGAATGTGTATCCATCACATCGCTCAACGTCGGCGCCAAACTTTGTCTACAAAAACACGAAAGACAACGCGGGACGCACGGAGCTTCTGCCTACCGGGGTAAAAAATGTCTACGGTGGTGCGCCATTCCCAATCTTGACAGGTACTTCTGCCGAGAAAGCGAAACAGGCAATTTGGAATCACGTGCTACGCTGGCGTGGTGTTTACGTTGTTCGTCGCGCATCTGAAGTGGCTGTACAGCGTAATGGCGCGTACTCGTTGGTAACATCTCAGCAAGAGATTTACTTCAAGCTGGATGACCCGAGCCTTAGCCTAAAAGATATGAGTAACATCGTATTCTATTACCTATCGTTCGTTAAGGCTCCGGCACGTTTGGCGGGTGGTGCGGTACTTGTACACGAATCCCTCGACCAAAAAGAAATGCCACGTCAGGCATGGGGTTATAACGCTGGTCAGCGTCGCGTTCGTCGCGCGCCTAACCTAGCGTATGACACGCCTATCGCCGCGGCCGATGGACTGCGTACGGCCGATGATACCGATATGTATAACGGCTCACCTGATCGTTACAACTGGAAGCTGCTACATGACGAGCCGGTTGAAATGTTTATTCCTTATAACAGCTACAAAATCGATGCACCGGATGTGAAGTATGCAGACATGCTAATGAAAGGGCATGTTAACCCAGATGTTCAACGCTGGGAGCTGCATCGCGTTTGGGTCGTTGAGGCAGACCTGAAAGAAGGTGAGCGTCACCTGTATTCGAAGCGTGTGTTCTATATTGATGAAGACTCTTGGCAGGTTGCCGTTGTCGATCAGTATGACTCTCGTGACGACCTATGGCGTGTCAGCATTGCCTATATTAAGAACTTCTATGAAGTGCCAACACAGTGGACTGCACTGGATGCATTCCATGACCTGCGTGCGAAGCGCTATCACGTCCAACAGCTGGATAATGAAGAGCAAAGCATTCTCGACTTTAGCCAGCCGGCTCCAGGCGAGCGTTATTTCCATCCGGCCGCACTACGCCGACGTGGTAACTAATTAGCGCAGTAACGAGCAAACGTCACTTCATGAGAGCCGGTACTACACCGGCTCACAATAAAAAGAATTTGTATGAACATCGGGAGAACAACGATGGGTACGTTTAAAAAAGTGTTTAGTTTGTCTGTGATGGCGATGGCCATCCAGGCATGCGGTGGCAGCGGAGATAGTGTCGGCCCAGAGCTTAAGCCTACGCCGCCGGTAACGTCATCGAAGGTATTGTTTAATCCAAGCCTTGGTGGCGACGGGCTGCCTTTCCCTGCGGATCTATTCTTTGCCAGCACGGCAGATGGGTCGGTTAACATCCCAGGCAAGCCTTCATCGTTTAACCCAGCTGATTTGACCGGTACGCCTGGCGACATCGCTTTAATAACAGCTGCCACGTCTACCCCAGCGGCGCCATTTATGGCTGACCCGCAAACAACCCTGAATACGATGGACGGCTTTTCGACCACCGGCATTATGGTTGTGCGCTTTAGTGCACCGATTGATGATCCGTCTGATCCGTTAGATTTAAGCGAAAATGTTCGGATATTCCGATCTACAACATTTGATCCCGCTGCATCAGGCGCGATTGACGTTAGCGCTGCGGACGCGGAACTTGTGTGGGGCGTAGACTTCGTTGCCGGTGTGTTAAGTGGCACTTCGCTGCTGGTTCAGCCGTTGAAGCCCTTGACGCCGGGCACAACGCACATCGTTGTGATCGAGAAAGGCCTGAAAACAACAGGTGGTCAGCCGGTTTCGTCGGATGACACCTATACCTTGGTCAATGGATCATTTCAGTTAGCGGCAGGAGTCGGCGCAATTGGTGCGCAGCCAGATTTTGTGTTGCAAGCGGCAGATGGAATGTCATGTGACTTTACCAGCCCTGTATCGGTGGCCGACTGTACTTTAGTCAACCCTGTGTATGGACTGGTTGCGTCTAACCCAGCAACGCCGCCGTCTGTTGCAGGGTCGGCAGGGTTGATTGCGGGAACATTGAATAGTTTTGCGGGGGCGGGAGACTTTGCCACCTTGTATTTGCTGGAGCAATTGCGCGGCATCACGGCAACGCACCTAGCTGCCTTGGCGGGTGCAGCCTCTCCGGTTAATCCAGCGAACGTCGCGCTGAGCTACAGCGTCTCCACGCAGGCAATCGGCGCGGCATTGGCGCAGGCGAAAGGGCAGGTTGACGCAGCTCCAGCGCCAAGCATCAACGTGTTGAACCCGATCACGAATTGGGGCAACGCGATGGACCCACGTCCTTGGGAAGTGACTTCCCCTGGTGCCGATGGAGACCTCACTACGCCAGCAGATGCGCAAGCGAATATTTTCTTGGGCACACTTGATGGCATCGTTGAGTTCGTCGATCCGGCGTTTGCAAATTCGTCAGTCTGGGAAGCAGATAACAGCAGCTGGATTGGCGCGGGACCTTGTGCGGCTTTGGCAGCAAACAACATTGGTGGCACGAAGAACCTTGTTGGTTGTAACCAGTTCACCCCTGCAGCAAAAGTGGCATCACACAGCATTCCGGTAATGATTAGCGCACCGAGTGCTACGTTGCTTGGTACTACCTGTGCAGGCGGTAACCTTCCTGTTGTCATTTACCAGCACGGCATTACCACAAGCCGCTCAACGCTGCTGGCACTTGCCGATACGTTAGGCTCCCAGTGCATGGTTGGTGTTGCGATTGACATGCCTAAGCACGGCATCTTGCCTGCGAATGATCCATTTGGTGCAAGTCAATTGGCGCAGTTGCAGCAAGCGATGCAGCAGACCCCATTCACCATGGCTGATAACCCCAACCCGACTCTTGAGCGCCTTGTTGAAGTGGCTAGTCCGCTAACTCAGTGCCAAGATGGTTCGAAAGCAGAAGCGATCGGTAACGGTAACTTCTATTGCCCATCGGGCGATAACTTTATCAACCTGACCAACCTTGCGAATGCTCGCGACACCCTGCGTCAAAGTGTTATTGATCTGCATTCCTTATACCGCGCGTTGACCGTGAACGGTGGCGCTGACCTAGTGGCTACAACCATTGGCACAACCATCGATACCGGCAATGTTCACTTCGTCGGCATGTCACTTGGCGGTATCGTTGGTGCAACCTTTGCGGCGAAAGAGCCTGCGCTAGCAACAGCTACATTCAATGTGACTGGTGGTGGTATCGCGAAGATTCTTGATGGTTCGCCAAACTTTGAGCCAGCGATCACTGCAGGTTTGTACGCGGCAGCCGGTCTTTCAAAGCCGTCGGGTAGCTATGAGGGATACTTAATCATCGCTCAGACGCTTGTCGATAGCATGGATCCAATGAACTTTGCAGAAGAGCTCGCTGGAGTAGGGACACCCGTTCTTGTGCAAGAAGTGACTGGCAATCCAGCGGCCCCCTTCTCCTGTCTTGCGAATGGTGAAGGCTGTTCAGACTTGGTCGTGCCAAACAACGTCTTTGGCTCGAGCTTTGGTCCAGCATGGGGAGTTGTGTCGGGTACAGGGCAGCAGTCTTTCTTGTCGGGCCAAAACCAGATCACGACACCGGTTGCATTGGGTGGCACTGACGCTTGGGTTCAGGGAACGGGCTTTGTTGCCATTGCTGCTGCAGCTCAAGCTGGTGCACCGATTAACCCGATGCAGTTGGGACCTTTAGGTGGTGATGCTGTTGTTGCTCCGGCAACAAGCTTTAAAGGTGTTGGCTTGAAGTCAGTGACCGGCTGTGGTGCTAATGAAGGTGGCGTGGTTCGCTTCCTAAGCGGCGAGCATGGTTCATTGCTCGACCCTTCTGCCTACCCAGCCGTAACCACGTTGATGCAAACTCAGATCGCTGGATTTATTGGTAGCGCGGGGATGCTTGTTGCTCCAGATGCAAGCGGAGCACTTGTGTTTAATGCACCAGCAGGCCTGTCCACAGCAGCATGCGCGGTACTACCATAGGTTGGGGTAATGTCGTATAGCATGTTAGTTCTAGCACAAGATATTTAGTTAGAAATAAAGTAAGGGTGGCGTATGCCACCCTTACTTTATCGGAGAAGATATTTTAATTCGACGTGTTGCGAGGAGAAGGGATTCCACGCGCAGACAGTTTGGAATGGAATCTTTTGTCGATTCAGCTTGTTTCTAGTTGCCCTAAATTTGTTCTTTCTTTGATTTGTTCGGGAAATATTATGAGAGCCTTATTTTCAATCGCAAGTGCAGTCGTCTTTGCGCTTTGTGTCTCGGCGCATGCTGAGACAGTTAGAGTTGGTTCACCTCTTGTTAGCGCGTTGACGTACTTAGATGTCGCCCATGCTGGGCAGCGCATTGTTGCCGTGGGCGATCGCGGTAGCATTTTGTATTCGGACGACGACGGCATTAATTGGGTGCCGGCAAAGTCTTCTACGAGCGTCTTGTTGACGTCTGTTTGTTTTGCCGATTCGTATAACGGCTGGGCCGTTGGTCATGATGCAACTGTCCTTGGTACCAAGGACGGCGGTGAAACATGGGCCGTGCAATATTCAGATGTACTTGGTGGTGCAGATGATTCGGCTGAGGAAGACTTCAGCGAAGAAGATTATGACGATTATGGCGCGTACGACGACTATGGCGACGATGCAGGTGTTGCTATGCCAGTTGATACATCTGGCGCACCGTTTTTGGACGTGATGTGCGACAGTAAAGAGCGCGCAATAGCAGTGGGTGGTTACGGATATGTCGTTGAAACTCAAGATGGCGGTGAGTCTTGGGTTAAACGTAATGAAGATATTCCAAACCCTGACGGCTGGCACATTTATGCAATTGAGCGTGTCCCTGGCACTTCTACATTAATTGCCGCGGGTGAAAAGGGCACTTTGTTGCGTTCACGCGATAACGGCGTTAGCTGGCAAAAGCTGGACAGCCCATATGGCGGAACATTTTTTGGTATAACCAGCACTTTCCACGTCACCTTGATACACGGTATGCAGGGCAAAGTTTTTGCCAGCCGAGATGGAGGAAGTACTTGGAATCTCGTGAAGACGGGCGTGACTCGTGCGGTTAACGCAGGAGTTGTCCTTAAGGATGGCACCATTATTTTGGCCGGTGCATCCGGTTCAATTCTCGTTAGCCATGATAAGGGCAGCAGTGTGGCATTACAGTATTTGCCGAACCGTGAGTCTATTTCAGGTTTGCTGCCGATAGGTACTGATCGTCTTGTGATGGTCGGTGATCGTGGCATTACTCTCGTCAACGACATTCGCTAATTAGGGGCCGATAATGAGTAATATTTCTACAAGTTTGGCGCGAGCCCTGTTTTCAGCACGACCTGTCCTATTGATTCTTTTTGCGGCCGCTACAGCCTTTATGGCCTGGTCAGCAAAAGATATTTCCGTGAGTACGGATGTTCGTAAAATGGTGCCGTTAGAGCATCGTTATATTAAAAACTTTCTAGAACATCAAGACGACGTAGATCTCGGGAATGATATTCGTATTATTGTTGAAGATACGCGTAATGATGATGTCTTTAACGAAGAATACCTAGCTGTTCTCAAGCAGGTTACAGATGATGTCTTTGCAACACCGGGTGTAGATCCTTCCAAAATCTTCTCGTTGTGGACAGCCAATGTGCGCTGGAATGAGGTCACGGAAGAAGGGTTTCAAGGCGGCGAAGTTATTCCGCCTGATTACGACGGTGGTGCAGACAGTTTAGAGCAGCTTAGAACAAATGTTCTACGCTCAGGCCAGGTTGGTCGTTTGGTGGCGGATGATTTTCGCTCAACGGTTGTCCATGCAAATTTGTTGGATGTGCTGGCGCCGGACTCTGAAGTTGATATTCCGACGCTGTCGGCATCGCTAGATGAATTGAGTGCTCGCTACGAAAGTCAGTATCCGTTTATTCGCATTCACGTTGTTGGTATTGCGAAGAAAGTCGGCGACGTGATTGCGGCGGCTGAGCAAGTCGGGATGTTTTTTCTAATTACCATCGGACTGACTGCACTATTGTTGCTGATTGATACTCGTTGCTTAAAGAGTACGTTGGCAGTGACAGGTTGCTCTGTTATTGCAGTGACGTGGCAGCTTGGCTTGGTCAGCCTGCTTGGCTTTACGATTGACCCGTACTCCATGCTTGTGCCGTTCTTGGTGTTTGCGATTGCGGTGAGTCACGGCGTTCAGATAGTGAATACGTTTACTAACTATATGGCGGCTGGTGATACCGCGCGTACTGCTGCGACGGATACATTTGCCGCACTGGTTTTGCCGGGCATGATTGCGTTGATTAGTGATGCGATCGGTTTTGTCACACTTTACATTATCGATATCGGTGTGATTCGTGAGTTGGCGATTGCAGCGAGTATTGGTGTTGCTGTCGTTATTCTAACCAACCTAATTATTGTGCCGGTGTTGCTGTCTTATGTTGGTTGTAGCAAGGCGGCAATCAAAAAGGTTAAGGCGAAAGATGATGCAGACCATCCATTGGCGAATATCTTCTCTCGTTTTACACGCACGCCGTACGCTGCGATTTCAATCGTTATTGCGATTGTCGGTTACGCTGGCGGTATTTATTTAAGCCAAGATCTAAAAATTGGCGATCTGAATAAAGGCGCGCCGGAATTATGGCCAGACCCTTGTACTGAAATGGAGTGCGAACGAGGTTTTAAGCCAGATCGTAAATATCAGTATAACCATGACGTTAATTACTTGGTGTCGAATTACAGCGTTAGTGCCGATGTTTTGGTGGTGATGGGTAAAACGCCTCTTGAAGGTTGCAATAGCTATGAGGCTCTACAGGCCGTTGATCAGCTGGCGTGGACTTTGCGAGATGTTGAAGGTGTTCAGGAAGTTCTAACCATTTCCTCTGTGACCAAACGCATCAGTGCCAACATGAATGAGGGCAGCCTTAAATGGGGTACGTTGTCTCGTGATCAATTCGCGTTGAACAACGCGATGGGCTTTATGCCAAGTGCATTGTTTAACTTGGATTGTAGTCTGACACCTCTCTATGTGTTCTTGGACGATCATAAAGCAGAGACGCTAGACAACGTAACGGCCTCTGTTGAGGCTTATAACGTCGATCATGCGCAGCCTGAGATTATTGATTTCAAGTTGGCTTCCGGTAACGCGGGTGTCGAAGCGGCAACAAATCAAACTATCGAAGCGAGCCAGCATCCAATGCTGCTGTTGGTATACGGTGTTGTAATTGTGTTGTGCTTGATTGCGTTCCGTTCAATTCGTGCGGTGTTGTGTATTGTTATTCCGTTAGGTCTCACGTCTATTCTCTGTCAGGCGCTAATGACGTATCTCGGTATTGGCGTGAAGGTGGCAACATTGCCTGTGATCGCGCTGGGTGTGGGTATCGGTGTCGATTACGGTATTTATATCTATAGCAAACTTGAAAGTTATATGAAGCAGGGTTTGGACTTGGAATCTGCTTACCGTGAGACCTTGAAAACAACGGGTAAAGCTGTGGCCTTTACTGGCCTCGCGTTGGCGGTTGGTGTGGTCTTATGGGGCTTCTCATCGATCAAGTTCCAGGCTGATATGGGCATTCTGCTTACCTTTATGTTCCTTTGGAACATGATCGGTGCATTGTGGCTATTGCCGTCTCTGGCGCGCTTCCTGCTGAAGGAAGACCCGAAGGCAAAAGTGCGCAGTAAAGCTGCGCGTTAATTTTCGTTTTAAGATTTGTGTTCTTTAAAAGCCCGGTCGGTAACGACCGGGCTTTTTTTGTTGACTCGAACCTAGTGCCGCGCCACCCTCCCCAAGCTTCTCTGCTCGTGTGGGGGCTTGCAAACGAGCAGCATCAGACCCCAAACATCGCCTGCAAGCAGCCTCCCACAAGGTCATCGACAGCGCCGCGCTACCCCAAAGCTTCCCTGCTCTCGTGGGAGGCTGCTTGCAGGCGAACGGCGTTTGCGTTGGGGTAAAGCGTTAGGTTTCCGAGGCGCTGAATAACTGAACGGCGTGCACTGTGCGCCGCGGTTTCCTATAATGCGCGTCATCACGAATACGGTGATCCTCCAACGGTGTCTTGTCTATGTTGTATAACCTTGCCAAATCCATTCTCTTTTCGCTCGATGAAGAAGTGTCACATGAGTTGACTCTGTCTGCGTTGCGGCATGGCATGGGGCGTTTGTATCCCTCATGTGTACCGAATAAGCCTGTGGAGGTGATGGGGCTGTCATTTCCTAATCCGGTGGGATTGGCTGCTGGGTTGGATAAAAACGGTGACTGCATTAATGGTATGTCGTCGTTGGGGTTTGGTTTTCTTGAGGTGGGTACGGTCACGCCTCGGCCGCAGCCTGGCAACGCGAAGCCGCGGCTGTTTCGTTTGCCGGCCGCGAACGCGCTCATTAACCGTATGGGCTTTAATAATCACGGAGTCGATTACCTTTTACGTGCTGTTGAGCGCAGTCGATACGATGGCGTACTGGGTATCAATATAGGAAAAAACGTCGATACACCGGTCGAAGACGCTGCGAGCGACTATTTATTTTGCATGGAGCGTATTCATCAGGCCGCGAGTTATGTCGTCGTGAATGTGTCGTCTCCCAACACCCCAGGCCTGAGAACTTTGCAACACGGTGATGCGCTGGAGCAATTGTTGGGGCAGTTACGTGAGACACAGACGCGGCTCGATCAAAAGGCCGGGAGAAGGGTGCCTCTGGTGATCAAGGTTGCGCCGGACAATAGTTCTGACGAAGTGTTATCGATGTCGGACGCACTGGTACGCCATGAAATTGATGGTGTGATCGTGGGCAATACGACGCTAACACGCACTGGCGTAGAGTCCCTACGTCATGGTCAAGAAGGCGGCGGAATGAGTGGCGCCCCGCTTAAAGCACTTGCCGATCAAACCTTATCTGCCTTTTGTCAGGCACTGGATGGCCGTATTCCCGTGATTGGAGTGGGTGGCATCTTGTCGGGTGCCGACGCACGCATGAAACAGGAGCTCGGCGCGTCATTGGTACAGGTGTATAGCGGATTAATTTATCGCGGACCGGGACTGGTGCGTGAGGCTGTCAATGCTTGGGACGTTGGGCAATAAGCCTTTGGAGCGGTGCCCAATAGGAAAGGGCCCTGGAGGGGCCCTGAGTAGGCGCAAGCGCCGTGGTGTAAACTGTGTGTTTTAGACTGGGTTGGCCTTGTGAGTTAGCCGATATTCTTCATGTTGTGGATGCCGGAGACGCCGGTCATTCCATGGCTCTGGTCTGTTCGTCCCTCGCGCCAGCCACCGAGCCAGTGGGAACGCATATCGAGGTTGTCTTCAAACGGGCATAAATCGCGTGATTTACCATCAAGACCTGCTTTATATCCACGTGAATAGGCACGAACGTCACGATCTCTTTTCTGTCTTTTCATCGAGCACTTCCTCATTCATTGGGTCGTGTAAACGTAAATTGACAAAATGTGCGCGGCTGATGTTTCCGGGATTTCGCAAGTCAGTGCTGAGCGTAGGTGCTCGGGCACATTAGTTGGCGAAATACCTTTGACCGCAAAGCCTCCCGGGCGGTCCTTGTCGGGATGAGCCTGCGCAACAACCCCAGTATCGGAATTCGGGGTGGCACTGTCGAATAACGAGTTGCGATAAAGAATAGGCTGCTTAGGAATATGTCGTATATTTCAACGCTGTTAAGAGTGATTTACAACTTATTGATTATTTCGGTAAGTTTTTGATTTCTAAGAACTCCGCATAAGTGAGTGTAGTACATGGAACTGATTGTTACCTGTATCCCCGGGTTGGCCGGCGTTCTAGAGCAAGAGTTAACGGCACTAAATTTGCCGGCTCAAGCCTCGGGCGGAGCAGCGGTAAAACTAAGCGCCTGCTCTTTAGAGCAGGCGATGACGGTATGTCTGTGGTCGCGTTTAGCGGAACGGGTACTGCTGCCGGTGGCAACGCTGAAGGTGGAGCCTGGAGATGCAGCAGAAGCGTTAGCGCGTGACTTTGATATTGATGCGCATCTCAGCCCGGATGGTGCGCTTAACGTGATTGCGGACCATGAGGCGGGAGTACGTGGGGACCCGCGTATTACCTCTAGTGTGTTTTGCCGTAACTTGTCTCGTCAGGTTCGCTTGCAACGTGAGCCAGCAGGGGCGCTTTGTTTGCGTTTACATATTGCAGCGGAGCAAGCCAGTTTATTCGTCGATTTTAGCGGCGTGCCTCTGAGTCGCCGGGGCTATCGTATTCAAGGTGGTGTTGCCCCGTTGCGAGAATCCATTGCGGCGGCGATGTTATTTCAGGCGTGCTGGGGCAGTGATGTTCCGGAAGCTCAAATAGATGACAAAGAGCAGGTCAGTCCGGGGCATGCATTGGTTGATCCATTTTGCGGCAGCGGCACGATTGCGGTTGAGGCAGCGTTAATCAGTGCTGATAAGGCGCCGGGTCTGATGCGTGAAGAGTTTGGCATTCTGCATTGGAAAGGTTTTTCAGCGGATGCGTGGAAGGCGATGCGCGTTGCAGCGACGCAACGCATTCGCACCAGTGAAGAGGTGGCGGCGCATTATGCGGAAAAAATCACCATTAAAGCGTTCGACGGCAGTGATCAGGCATTGCGTTTAGCACGTGCCAATGCAGAACGTGCCGGCGTCGCAAATATGATTCATTTTGAACGCCGCGAGTTTGGCTTGTTAGCGGCGCGAGATTTTCCGGGGCTCGGTATTGTGGTCACGAATCCGCCGTGGGGGGAGCGCCTAGAAGACCGGCAGCGCGTCGATGCACTGCATCAAGGGATTGGCAGGCGTATCGCCGCCACAGCCCGTCATTGGCCGCTGGTTATTCTTGGCAGTGATGTCGAGGTGCTGGATAAACTAGGCACTGAGCTGGTTTCACAGGTGCGCGTGAAAAATGGTGCGATCACAAACTTTATTCGTGTGACGCGTCCGGTACTGCGCGCGCCTGTGGCGCCACTACAAGTTGGGGAGCCGGCGTTTACCCTGCCAGATCAAGCCATTCCGTTAGCGAACCGTTTGCGTAAGAACGGCAAACAGTTACGCAAATGGATTGATCAAGAACAGATCCACGCTTATCGACTTTATGATCGCGATTTGCCCGAGTTTAATTTCTCCGTTGATGTGTACGGTGAAGAGGTATTTGTTCAGGAATTTGCCGCCCCGAAAAGCATTGATGAGAAGGCTGCTGAGCAGCGTAGAGCGTGGGCGGTATCGGCGATAAGGGCCGTTCTCGGCGCCCATCGTGAGCAGGTTTTTTTACGTACGCGGTCGCAGCAGAAGGGTAATCATCAGTATCAAAAGCTGGATGCCCGCAAGGGCATGTCTGTGGTGCGTGAGGGGCGAGCAGACCTTTTGGTCAATCTCTCTGCTTATCTTGATGTGGGCTTGTTTTTAGATCACAGACCGTTGCGTATGCGTTTTGAAACAGAATGCACCGGTAAGCGTTTTTTGAATCTGTTTGCATACACTGGCGCAGGAACGGTCCATGCGGCAGTTGGTGGCGCAAGGAGTTCTGTTACCGTCGACGCGTCACGGACGTACTTAGACTGGGCCGCCGAGAATCTGTCGCTGAATGGTTTTTCAACGGAACATCATCGTCTTGAGCGTGCGGACGTGATGACATGGCTTGAAGCATGTCGAGAGCAATTTGATGTGGTTTTCTGTGATCCCCCGACGTTTTCGAACAACAAATCGCGTGATGATTTTGTTGTGCAACGTGATCACGGTGAGCTTATTCGTTGGATCATGAAACGTTTAGAACCAGGGGGCGTTCTGTATTTTTCCAATAATTTCCGCAAGTTCTCTCTGGATGAGGAAATGCGCAAACTATATCAAATTGAGGATATAACCCGCGCTAGTGTCCCGCCTGATTTTAGTCGTCAGGGAACACCGCATCATTTGTTCTCAGTGCGGCATTTAGTTGGCTAGTGAGCAATCAGCGCGAAGTGTTGTAGAAATTTTTTCGATGTTGATCTTGAGATGTTGGTGAAGACGGTATGAAAGTTGAGTTACTGATGACGATGGGTTGCCATCTCTGTGAGGATGCAGAAATAATTGTTCGCCGAGCGTTGCCCCAAGCGGTTATTGAGCATGTGGATATTGCTGAGTCTGATGTTGAAGTTGCGCGTTACGGTACGCGTATTCCGGTATTGCGTGTTAATGGAAAAGAGCTTGATTGGCCGTTCAGCTTGTTGGATGTTCGGTCAGCGGTTAGCTGATACAGGTTGTTCTGGTTTATTTTTTGTTTTTTTGGCAAGCACTACGTCATTAAAATACGAACCTTTCCTGATATATTTTAAGCCTCTATTGAGAAAAAAACGGTACTATTTTCTTGCGTACTTACGGCAATTTCATCGAGTTTAATGGCGTAAATCTCTGCCAGTTTCTGGGCTACATAGATCAACAAGGAAGGTTCGTTTCGGCCTGATTTGGGCGGTTTCCCCGGCATGTTTCGTGGCGTCAAATAGGGGCTGTCGGTTTCAATTAACAGCCTGTTTAGCGGGATATTTTTGACGATTTCCTGTAACGGTTTTCCGCGTCTTTCATCACAAACCCAGCCCGTAATGCCTATGTGGCAGTCGAGGTCTAAATAATCGAAGAGTTCTTTTCGGTTACCTGTAAAACAATGCACGACAACATTCTTTAGCGTGTCTCGATGCTCCTTTAGCAGCGGTAGAAATCGCTCGTGCGCGTCGCGTTGATGCAGAAATACAGGAAGAGAAAGCTCGGTAGCTAATTGAAGCTGTTCGGCGAAGGCTTTTTCTTGTTCGGGCCGCGGTGAGAAATCTCGATTGAAGTCGAGTCCTGTTTCGCCGATGGCGACAATGCCGGGTTGCTGGGCAAGTAATCTCAGCTCAGATAACGCACTGGTCGAAAAGTCACTGGCTTGATGGGGATGAATTCCGCAGGTGGCGTAGAGCTGAACAATGGCATCATTGTTACGCAGGTTGTTGGCGACAATCTGCAAAGCGCTGCGCGATCCTTCAAGACTGGTTCCGGTAATGATCTGTCGTGTCACGCCAGCTGCCGCCGCCCGTTCCAGTACCGAGGTCATGTCGGAAAGAAAGCGCTTGTCTGCAAGGTTGACGCCGATATCAGTAAGATTCATTTGGTCTCAATGGGGGTATTTAGGGATGCAAACGGTTGTGGTTAATATTATGAATATGCAAAAGATGCGTCGATTTGACGACGCCGCGTTATTGATTCAGGGATACATTAAATACGATTTGAGTGTCGGTTTATGGGGCGGTCTTGCTTGATGCACCGACTGCTTGGGAGAAACGCTCCCGTAACATTTCAACGCGCTTTCGATTGGCACCGAAGTCTGAGTGACCCACTCTCGATGCAGAGCGAATGGTAATGCTAGCGTCATCTTCAATGATGAAATCCACATCATCGACGAAGCGAAAAATGAACGAGGTAAACGTGGCCTGAATCTGGCGGTCGTTAGCGGCAGTCCACTCTACGCGATCGAGAGTGCTGAGCACGTGCGTCAGTGCCGCTAGCGCCTCTGCAGGAGTGCTAGCACCGCTCAGAGGTTCAACAAAGTGGTCGGTGTCTGTTGCTTGGCTGCTAACGCAGTTCGGTGAAGGTGGGCAGGGCGCTAGCGTTGCATCGCTTCCACTACGATCGCTCGCATAGACACCGCCGCTGTACATGAGCAGCCATGCCGCCATCAACACCGTCATCAGTGTTGCTGAGAGGGTTGATAAAGCGTTGTTTGGTAAAGCGGTTTTAGCGGAAATCTGCATCGCGTATTAATCCCACAAAAATACCTTCAATAACAAGCTGGTCCGGTGGTACCCGAATTGGCTCATAGTCGTCATTTGCTGGCATCAACGTGATGCTCGATTTATTGATACGCAGCGTTTTGACGGTAACATCATCATCGATACGCGCAACAACAATCTGCCCTGAGCGGGCCATGTTGCTTTTACGGACAGCAATTAAATCACCGTCAAGAATGCCTGCATCCTTCATGCTGTCGCCTTGAACGCGCAGCATATACGTTGGCCTCTCTCGGAACAGCCCTTGGGGCACGGCGATCGTTCGTTCGACGTTTTCTATTGCCTCAATGGGCAGGCCGGCGGCAACGCGACCAAGTACGGGTAGGTCATCTTCGTTGAAGCCTTCGACATCGAGTACTTGAATGCCCCGTGAGCGATCGTTATGGATGCGGATGTAACCCTTACGTTCTAGGGCGCGCAGATGATCAGAGGCGGCGTTTTTCGACTGAAATCCCATGATGGTGGCGATCTCTGCACGCGTCGGTGCCATGCCTGTTTCATGCAAATGTTCACGAATACAGTCTAGTACTTCTCGCTGCCGGCTGGTTAGAGTATCGCTCATGGTTGTTCATCCTTAACATAATCGTTACCGGATGCTAGCATGGTTACTGTCTTGATGAACAGTGCTGGATGGTCAGCTTTGGCGACTTTGGGTATTGCTCGCGAGGCTACACGAAAGGGTGATGAGCGCTGTGATTGTCGCTGTCGCTATAACAACAGTAATGAGAACTGTGGCTACGCAATGTATCGATCAGCTTGTTATTGATTGAAGAGGTGGCCATAAGCCAATAGCATGGCATTTGCGCGGAGTTCCGCTGACAGGGGGCTGGAGTAGCTAACAAAATGGAACAAATTGATCGTAGTGAGTATCCGCTGGAACGTATTCAGCGATTGTTGTCGGGAATTCCTTTCTTTAATGAGGTGTCGCGAGATTCGGCTGAGCAGTTTACGACCTTGCATGACTTGGCTGAGATTATGCAAGCGAAGCCAGGCGATCGTGTGATCTCTGAGGGCGACAGTGACACGTATTTGTACTTTCTTCTGAAAGGGCAGCTGGCCGTTTTGGCGCCGAATGGTGCAGGCAAGGTACTGAATTATATTTCGCCTGGTGAGGTGTTTGGCACACTCGCAATGATTAGAGGGACTCCTAGAACCGCGTCAATTGTTGTGGATGAGTCGGTCAAAGAAGCGATATTTGTACGCTTGAATTACAGGTACTTTAACGATCTGACCGACTTTTCATCATTGAGCATTGAAACCAAGCTTTCGTTTTATCGAATGCTGGCGCACAACATTCGCTGGACGCTTGAGGTGAATAAAATGCAAGATCCGCAGCACGAATTGGTTGCGACGATGCGGAAGGTGCCGATTTATACAGGTGAAAAAGGCGGAGAGGCAGAATTAGGGTCGCTTGCGGAGCAAGCCCACCAACTCGCTGATATTCTCTGTTTGTGGAATGAGTCAGGTGCAACGCCTAGCGCGACCACGACGGCCAGCAATTTGCAGATGACCTGAGCGTGCTTGAGCGCTCTAGGTGTGAGTAAGTCACGATAATGTTCGGTGCGTGATGCGCGTACCGAACATTTAGTCTTTACTGCCTTTCTTCGGATCCACTTTCACCGCAAGTACGTCACAATGTGCGCCCGGCACCAACCCTCGCGCGGTTGATCCGAGCAAAAGCGCTAGCCCGCTGCGAGTATGGCTACCCACTACAATTAAATCTGCGCCAATCTGGCGCGCCTTGTCTTGGATTGTTTTTTCAATGGAGCCGAGCTCGACATAGACTCGTTCTTTGTCGATGCCGATAGTGCTGGCGTATTTTTCTGCCGTGCCATGGGCGCGCTCGATTAGAGTGCCTTGGAGTTCGGAGACATCCATCGGAACGTCGGCGCCGTACGCTAACGCCAAAGGCTCAATAACATGAATGAGGTGTATGTCTGTGGTCGAGTTAGCCAAAGACGCTGCACGAGCGAGCAAAGCTGGTGAATCATCGCTGCAGTCTATGGCGGTCAGTATGGTTTGGTAGGTGCTCATAAACCTCTCCCGAAGCAATATCCGTTTCAGCTACCGTTCTATTATTGCGCCGCTGGGATGCCGGGGGGAAGCTGTATACCACTGTCTGCTGGGGGCGCAATGGTTGGTGCTCCCGTTGTCGTATCACCACCCGTAGCCAGAGCCAAATGTTCGCTAGCGCTTAGTAGGCCGTCAACAATCTTGCGGCTATAAAGGTAAACCAAAAATGATACTTGGTTTTCCATGTAATTGAGTAACGATTGCTGAATAAAGCTCCATTTACGTTTGACGTCAGCCAGCTCAACTTTTACGCCCGGAGGGAGGTCGGCGGCTTTGAGGTTTAGCCCATCTAGGCGTAAGGCGAATTCTTGCGCGAGTTGATCGATGGTTTTTTCATCGCTCTGGTCGCGATAGGCGACGCCGTAGGTGGCCGCGGCATTTTCAAGGTATTTCGCGGCGATTTGCTGCATTTCATAACTCATGATTTGATATTCAATGACACGAGGGTCGACCTTGCTGGTCTCAGCTATGGAAAGGTACAGCGTGGTGATGGCTTTTTGTGCTGCGAGTTTTGATTCGATCATGTCGCCGGCTGCAACCGCCGCCTCGAAGCCACCGTTTGAGAGCTCTTCGTAGGTCTCGCTAAGGATGTTGATGTAGCGTTCGACGTTTGCCTCGATCTCGTCTGCAGCCGCGCTTCGATCAAGCTCTGCAGCGCGATCAAGAAAGTCGGAGCGGGCGTCTGCGAGGAGTTCTAGGTCTTCTTCTAGGGCATCGCCATATTTGGGATTGGCGTTCTCGCCCTTGAACATTTGGTAGTCTGTGTTAACGCGGTCGAGCAATACGCGCAAGCTGTTGGCGTCATGCAGGGCGCCGCTTGAGGCTTGGGCATGCAGGCTAAAAAGGCAGGTCGTGATAAGCAGAAAAGGCCGACACCAGTTCTTGACTGTGGGGTTCATCCGAAACGCTCCCAAATTATAATAATTATGTGTGTTTGTTTAACACAGTGTGATCGGTTACGCAAAATAGGCCGATTGAATCGGCGTTGAAAATGGTCGGTCACGTTAACGCCAGCGGTGGCGGGTGGATTTTCTTACCCGCTATCTGGCAGGCTATGTTGTCGTTGGCGACGCTTTGGTGGTTGCCAAATGATGCCGATTAGGGCTATCTAAAAAAGAACGAAGTTGCTCGCCGAGCTTGACCGCAGCGCGCGACTCCCCCTAAATAGCGGCCGTTCCGTTCTGGCTATTTGACTGAGGCAGCATTTTATACATGGCTAAATCTCTGGTTATCGTGGAGTCGCCGGCTAAGGCGCGCACTATCAATCGCTACTTGGGCGACGATTTCATCGTCAAGTCTAGTATCGGTCACGTCCGCGATTTACCGGTCAGTGGGGGCAGTAAAAGCTCGCCAGGGGATCGGGCGAAGGAGGCCGCTTATACCCGTTCTTTGCCGCCTGAAGAGCGTGAGGTCCACAAGCGTAAGAAGGCTTGGAGCCAGTTGGTTGCTCGTATGGGGATTAACCCTGAGGCCGGCTGGGAGGCGCGTTATGAAACGTTGCCCGGTAAAGAAAAGGTTATCGACGAACTGAAGCGCTTGGCCGAGAAAGCTGACCGTATCTATCTCGCGACGGATTTGGACCGCGAGGGAGAAGCTATCGCCTGGCACCTTCGTGAGGTTATCGGCGGCGACGACGATCGTTTTGATCGAGTGGTGTTTAACGAAATTACCAAGAAAGCGATTCAGGACGCCTTTAAGGTTCCGACCAAGCTAGATCTGCATAGAGTAGAAGCGCAGCAAGCTCGTCGTTTTCTCGATCGCCTCGTCGGCTTTATGGTATCGCCACTGCTGTGGGAAAAAATTGCCCGAGGCTTGTCTGCCGGTCGCGTTCAGTCCGTAGCGGTGGAGTTAGTGGTCGAGCGTGAGCGTGAGATTCGCGCATTTGTGCCAGACGAATACTGGGAAATGCACGGCACCGGTGCGCGTAAAGAAGATCAAGAACAGCAGATCCGTATGCAAGTGGCTCGCTGTGCGGGTGAAGCCTTCCGTCCCGACAACGAGAAAGACGCGCGAGCCCATGAGCAAGCACTCAAAGATGCCGGCGCGCTGACGATTAAGGAACGCGAAGACCGTCCAACACGCTCTAAGCCTTCTGCACCTTTTATTACCTCGACCCTGCAGCAAGCAGCGAGTACTCGCCTTGGTTATGGCGTGAAGAAAACCATGATGATGGCGCAGCGTTTATATGAAGGCGGCCACATTACCTATATGCGAACAGACTCGACCAACCTCAGTGCAGATGCCGTACAGACTTGCCGAGAATGGATTGAGAAAAAGCTTGGCGCAGAATATCTGCCAGAAAAACCTATTTCTTACAGTAGCCGCGACGGTGCGCAAGAAGCGCACGAAGCGATTCGTCCTTCGGATGTGGCGCGTGATGCGGAATCACTGACCGATATGGAGCGCGATGCGCGCCGTTTGTATGACTTAATTCGTCGGCAATTTGTTGCTTGTCAGATGCCGAATGCCGAGTACCTGAGCAGTACGTTGACTGCCGTGGCAGGTGATTACGAGCTAAGAGCGAAAGGTCGGATTCTTAAGTTCGACGGTTGGACCAGAATGCTGCCGCCGATGTCGCGCAAGAGCGCGGAAGATGTTGAACTGCCGGCGTTAAATAAAGGCGAAGTATTGCCGTTGTTGTTGGTTGAAAATAAACAGCACTTTACGAAGCCGCCGGCCCGTTACACTGAAGCGAGCTTGGTGAAGGAGCTGGAAAAGAAAGGCATTGGCCGGCCATCTACCTATGCTGCGATTATTTCGACGATCCAAGATCGTGGTTATGTGCGCACGGAAAGTCGCCGCTTTTATGCCGAGAAAATGGGTGACATTGTTACCGATCGTTTGATGGAAAGCTTTCCAGAACTCATGGACTACAGCTTTACCGCGAATATGGAAGAAACGCTGGATGAGGTGGCTTCCGGTAAGCGTGGTTGGCGTGATGTGCTCGATGATTTTTACAAGGGATTTACTGCGCAGCTTGATCTCGCTAAGGGTTCCGGTGTTGGTAAGCTGGCTATTGGCGGCATGCGCGCAAACCTACCAACCAATACCGATATTGCGTGCCCAACCTGTGAGAGGCCGATGCAAATTCGTACCGGTGCTACCGGCGTATTCTTGGGTTGCTCTGGCTACGCATTGCCACCTAAGGAGCGCTGCACCGCCACGTTGAATTTGGCGCCGGGCGAAGAAGCGGTAAATACCGATGTTGACGATGAAGAAGCCGAAGCGCTAGAGCAGCGTTTGAAAAAGCGTTGCCCTGTGTGCGCTACAGCAATGGATAGCTATCTGATTGATGAGAAACGCAAGTTGCACGTGTGCGGTAACAATCCCGATTGCAACGGCTATCAGATCGAGCCTGGCGAGTTCCGTATTAAGGGTTATGAAGGCCCTGTTATTGAGTGTGAAAAGTGCAGCAATGAAATGCAATTGCGTACTGGTCGTTTCGGCAAGTTTTTCAAATGTACCAATGAAGAGTGTGGCAATACGCGTAAGCTTTTACGGAGTGGCGAGGCTGCGCCACCGCGTGCTGATCCGGTGCCTATGAAACACCTGCAATGCGAAAAAGTAGATGATTACTATTTGTTGCGTGATGGTGCTGCGGGTCTTTTCTTGGCGGCGAGCAAGTTCCCAAAAAACAGGGAAACCCGCGCGCCGTTAGTGGAGGAAGTTGTTTCAGTAAAAGATCAGCTCGATCCGAAATTGCGCTATCTGGCGGATGCCCCTACGCAAGATCCTGAAGGGAATAAGGCGCTACTGCGTTTTAGCCGCAAGAGCAAAGAGCAGTACGTACAAACTGAAGTGGATGGCAAACCTACCGGTTGGTTCGCATTCTTCCAAGATGGTGAATGGAAAGTCGAGCAAAAGGTAAAAGCCGCGCCAAAGAAAAAAGCCGCCGCCAAGAAGAAGGCGCCAGCGAAGAAAAAAGCGGTAGCTAAAAAAGCTACTGCGAAAAAGAAAGCCGTAGCGAAGAAGCCGGCGGCCAAGAAAGCCGCGAAGAAATCAGGCTCGGACGAGTAGAGCTCATGTCGCGAATGGTGCGAGAGAATCAGGTGAGTGGCTTGCGGGAGCGGCAGTGGTTTGCGCAGGTTCTTCTGCGCCAGCTGCAGCAGCGTCAGCAAGATGGCGCTGCGCATGGCGAGCTGTTAGCGCTAAGGGGCGCTGTCTTGTTCCACCTTTATAGTGCGTTGGTAGGCCTTGCTCGCAATGCGGGCAGCAATTACGCCGTGACGGATATTGAGCAGCTGTTGAGCTTGCCATCTATTACGCGCGCTTTTGCGCAGCAGCAAGTGCAGTCTCCCGAAATTAATCTTATCGAAGCGGCGCGAACGAACGCCGCTGACGTTATCCACTGGCTTGAGCAGCAGGTTATGGCTGCCAATGCGGCCAGCGGATTAGCCCGACGGCCTTTGCCGCCGCAAGAAGAAGGGATGCTTGCCATGGTGGCAGACGACCCGAATGCGGTGCTGGCGAGTGGTGATATTGAGCGTTTGCACTCCGCTGTTGCTCGCGTCAAAGAAGTTCTTGAGGCGGCTGCGGCGCACATGGAGGAGTGGTAATGGATGAGGTAAGAGCTCGCGAAGCGTGGCGTGTATTGCGCATTCAGGCGGAGTTGGTCGACGGCATTGACCACCTCTCCGGTATTGGTCCGTCCGTTACGATTTACGGAAGCGCTAGGCTAGGGCCGGAGTCGCCCCATTATCAAAACGCCTGTGCATTGGCGCGACGTTTCGGTGAATCAGGGCTGAATGTTCTTACGGGTGGTGGTCCCGGCATTATGGAGGGCGCTAATGAAGGGGCCTATGGCACGGATGCGTGTTCGATTGGTTTGAATATTGAGCTTCCGCACGAGCAAGGGGCAAATCGTTATCAGGATTTGTCTCTCGATTTCCGCTATTTCTTTATTCGTAAGCTGATGTTCGTGAAGCACGCCGTTGGTTTTGTGGTGTTCCCTGGCGGCTTTGGCACGATGGACGAATTGTTTGAAGCGTTGACGCTGGTGCAAACCGGTAAGATTGCGCCATTTCCGATTGTCTTGTTCGGCACGCAGTATTGGCAGGGCTTGGCGGATTGGCTGAAGCAGACGGTACTGGCTGAGGGCTGTATTGATGCGGAAGATTTAACCCGCTTCCATGTCACCGACAGCGTAGAAGAGGCATTCCAGCTGGTCTTTAGCGATTACAATGCACAGCAGGATGCGCGCCGCGATAATCTACTGGAGAGAGTTTAGCTCTCCATTGGTTGGGTTTAGCTTGTAGTCGACATAAATTTGGTTTCGCTATGCCATCGCTTCGATGTTAATCAAGCCGCCACAATCTGTTTATTCCCTTAGATGAATTATTCTCATCTCTTACCTTATTAATTTCAGCCAAATTGTCCTGATAGCTCGTTGACCCCTGATAGGGGGGTCGTTAATGTGGCTGTCGATTCACGTGAATTCTGGTCACTAATATGTGGCCGACAATAAGCCCCGGAGGTTTTCATGCTTCGTCATTCTTCAGTTTTCTGGTCCATTAATTCGTCGGTCAGTTCCGTCGCCCATTTTGCTGCCAATGTTGCGATTGCTGCGATTATTGCCGTGCCAGCAATAGCGATGGCGGAAACCGCAGAAGAAAAAGGCTTGGCTATTGCACATGAGGCGGATCGCCGCGGCGAAGGGTTTACCGATTTAGAGTCCACCATGCGGATGGTGTTGATCAGCAAGCGGGGCGAGAAATCCGAGCGTGAGTTACGCGTTAAAACATTAGAAGGCCAGGGCGAAGGTGAGGGCGATAAAGGGTTAACGATTTTTGATACCCCGGCGGATGTACGCGGCACCGCGTTGTTAACGTGGAGCTATAAAGATAAAGATGACGATCAGTGGTTATATTTGCCCGCGCTGCGCCGTGTAAAAACGATTTCCTCACGTAACCAGTCAGGCTCGTTTATGGGTAGTGAGTTTGCTTTTGAAGATATGCGCGCTCAGGAAGTGGAAAAATACACGTATAAGTTTTTACGTGAAGAAGCGTGCGGCGAGCTGACCTGTTTCGTGTCTGAGCGGGTGCCTACGGACAAGTACTCTGGTTATACCCGTCAGGAAGTTTGGATGGATACGGTCGAGTATCGCGTGCAGAAAGTTGATTACTATGACCGTAAGAAAAGCCTGTTAAAAACGCTGACCATGACAGATTACGCTCAGTACAAAGATAAGTTCTGGCGTCCAAGCTTGATGTTGATGATTAACCATCAGACCGGCAAATCTACCGAGCTACACTGGAACGATTACAAATTTAGCACCGGCCTGAAAGAGTCCGACTTTAGCCAAAACAGTTTGATGCGCGCACGATAAGGTTGCCTAGATGATCGATTTTCTTCGTAAAGCGACGTTTAGCGTGACGGCTTCACGTCTGACCGGACTGTCGCTCAGCGTCTTTGCTGCGTCGCTTTTTCCCGCCCCAGCGCACGCTTGGGATTTCCGTGGTGAAGTGGCTGGTGAAGGACGCTATTTTACCGAAGGACGCGGTTATAACGAGTATTGGCATAACGGTTCGGCGTATCTGAAAGCCGAGGTGTTGCACGATTGGAATGATCGCCGCGACTTGTTCACGTTTATCCCTTATGCCCGTGTAGATGAGCATGATGAAGACAGGACGCATGCGGATATTCGCGAACTGTCGTGGATTCACGTTGCCGATACTTGGGAGTCGCGCGTCGGTGTTCGTAAGGTCTTTTGGGGTGTGACGGAAGGCCGGCACCTTGTCGATATTATTAACCAGACTGATTTAGTTGATCAGATTGATGGCGAAGAAAAGTTAGGCCAGCAGATGGTTAACGTGTCGACGGTGCAAGACTGGGGCATTCTCGACGTGTACCTTTTACCGGGGTTTCGCGAGCGAACCTTCCCCGGTGAAGATGGCCGTCCACGTTTACCGGTGGTGATTGATCAAGATCATGCGCAATATGAATCCGCTGCAGAGCAAGAACGAGTTGATGCAGCGATTCGCTTGCAGATGTTTCTCGGTAGCTGGCAAGTAGCGTTGTCGCATTTCTCCGGCACGTCTCGTGAACCCTTGTTACTGCCGAATATTCAAGATTTAACCCCCGCGCAAATTGGCGCATTGGTGACAACGCAACAGTTGCCGGTTGGCTTTGACGCACGTTTGACCCCGTACTACAGCGTGATCGATCAGACGGGCCTTGAGCTGCAGTACATCAACGAAGGCTGGATTTGGAAGCTAGAAGCGATTAGTCGTAGTGGTGAGGGCGATCGGTTTGCTGCCTACGATGCGGGTTTTGAGTTCACGCAATATGCGTTGTTCGGTTCTGACATCGACCTCGGTTATATCGTCGAGTATATGTACGAGGATCGTAATGAGCTGTTGGCCTCGCCGTTTGAACATGATTGGTTGTTTGGCGGCCGGATGACCTTTAATGATGTAGCCTCCACGGAGCTACTGATGGGGCTGATCTATGATCCGCACAGTGAAGAGAAGGCGATCAGCTTTGAGTCGAGTCGTCGCTTTGGCGACCGACTGAAGGTGTCCTTGGAAGGCCGCTTTTATGCTGACACAGGAGGGGCTCCCACTGCGGGCCAAGTATTCTTGGGAGCACTGCTGGAGCAAGCTCCAGATACGCCGTTAGCGGTTTATACCAATGACGATATGGTTCAGCTGGAAATGGTGTACTACTTCTAATTCGGCTTATTGCGTCATATGTTGTCGATTGATCAAAAGCCCCTTGAGTGCCCGCTCAAGGGGCTTTTGCGTTATAGCGGACAGGCTTGCCATCGTTCGCGACAGCCTCCAACATACGTTTCAAACGTTTGTTCGGAGTGTGCATATGGCACAAGCGAGTACGGTAGAACGTATCCTCGATACCGCTGAGGTATTGTTCGCTGAAAAGGGGTTTGCCGAGACCAGTTTACGGGCAATTACCAGTAAGGCGGGGGTGAATCTTGCCGCAGTGAATTATCACTTTGGTTCGAAGGAGTCGTTGATACAGGCGGTATTTGAACGATTTTTGAATCCGTTCTGCGGCGCCCTTGAATTACAAATGGACGAGCGCTTTGCAGATAAGGTGACGCTAGAGAGCTTGCTTGGCTTAGTTGCTACCGTGGCGATGGAAACCCAAAGAGGTGATGCTCGTCGAGTGGCTATTTTCTTTCGTTTAAGTGGCTTGGCTTACACTCAGGCTCAAGGCCATATGCGGCGCTTTCTACGGGAGCGTTACGCACCGCCATTTCGGCGTTGGCTAAGCTTGTTGGCGCAGCTGACACCAGAGTTAACGCAACAGGAGCGCTTTTGGCGGGTGCATTTTGCGCTTGGTGCAACAACGTTTGCATTGTCTGGAATGGAATCGCTGTTGGCGATGTCCAATCAGGGCGCACAACAACCGATGGCTGCAACGCAAGTGAGCAAGGAGCTGCTTGATTTTGTGGCCGGTGGTATTCGCGCGCCATCTCAAACATCGCGCGCTCTACCCGATGGTGAATCCGCACAGAAATGAAAAATGAAGGGGCGACAATGCGTATTGAAGTGAACGTCAGCGAGCAGACGCTGGTGCTGCATCGCGATGAATTGCCGCCGCAACAATATAGCGTCTCGACGGCACTAAATGGCGTTGGCCAACAAGAGGGTAGTGGTTGCACGCCGCTGGGCAAGCATCGAGTGCGTGCGCGTATTGGTGCTGAGCAAGTTTCCGGAGCGGTGTTCGTTGGTCGTCGGCCAACTGGCGAGGTCTGGACAGGTGAATTGGCACAGCAGTTTCCTCGGCGAGACTGGATACTCTCGCGAATACTATGGTTATGTGGCGAAGAGCCTGGCTATAACCGCCTTGGCGACGTGGATTCCATGCGTCGCTTCATTTATATTCACGGCACTCCGGACATTGAACCGATGGGAATTGCCGGTTCGCATGGCTGCATTCGTATGCGCAACACCGACATCATTGAACTGTTCGGCCTTGTGCCGGTCGGTTGTCCAGTTCTTATTCGCGAATAAATAAAGGAAAAGCATGAACGTCCAGCCCTTGCTGATGTTGGATATCGGTGGCACAACGTTAAGCGCTGAAGATAAAACGTTGTTAGCGCATCCTGGCACCGGTGGTTTAATTTTTTTCAGTCGTAATTTTGAAAGCCGTGAGCAAATCACGGCACTGGTAAGCGCGGTACGCGCTATTCGCCCGGATATTCTTATTGCGGTTGACCAAGAAGGCGGGCGTGTACAGCGCTTTAAGCAGGGCTTTGCGCGTATTCCGCCGATGCGTCGGCTTGGTGAGCGCTATGACGTTGATGCGCAAGCGGCGTTGATTCAAGCGCATCAGCTCGGCGCGTTGATGGCGGCAGAACTGGTTGAGTGCGGTATCGATATTAGTTTTGCGCCAGTGTTGGATGTGGATTTCGGCCAGAGCAGTGTCATCGGGGATCGCAGTTTCCATTCCGATCCAGAAAAAGTGGTGTTACTCGCGGGTGCCTTTATCGACGGTATGGCGGCGGCAGGCATGGCGGCAACGGGTAAGCATTTCCCAGGGCATGGTTTTGTTCAAGCCGACTCGCATTTGGAGCAACCTTTCGATACGCGTGTCATGGCTGATATCGAGCAGGTGGATCTAGTTCCTTTTCGTGCACTGGCCGCTAAATTACAAGGCATTATGCCCGCACATGTGGTGTATCAGCAGGTAGATGATCAGCCAGCAGGCTTTTCTCGCGTCTGGTTGCAAAATATTCTGCGCCGTGATTTGGGTTATGGCGGTCTTATTTTTTCCGACGATCTTGCCATGGCCGGGGCTGCGAGTGCGGGGACTTACCCGCAAAGAGCGAGGGCGGCCCTTGATGCTGGTTGCGACATGGTGTTGGTCTGCAATGATCGACCTGCGGCGATTGAAGTGCTTGAGGCGTTAGAAAGTGAGCCGCATCGTCAGGTGGTGTTGGCGTCAACATTGCGTGCATCGGCACACAAAATGGATCTCGATATGCTAGCCGCCGCACGGCAGTTGGCAGCAACAATGACAGAGGAAGTGTGATGTCTTGGGATGATATACAACAGTTTTTTCAGCCATCAACAATAACATCCGTGTGGCTGACACAGGTGTTTGTGGTGGTGTTCCTTACTGTCTGCACGAATTTTATTTTGATGCGGTTTATTGATATTGCCGAGCGCCTAGTGGCTAAAACACAGGGCCTATGGGATGACGCCTTGCTGGAAGCAGCGCGTATTCCGTTGCGCCTTTTTATCTGGACCATCGGTTTGTCATTCGCCATTGGTATACTGCGCCATGTCTCTGATACTGAATTGTTTGAGTATTTGCCGGAGACACGCAAAGTCGCTTATATCATTATAATTTCGATGTTTTTCACTCGCTTTATTAGCTTTGCGGAGAAGAACGTTATTGATCCGGGCCGGTTGAGCCAGCCGATGGATCACACCACGGCAAAAGCGATTGCCAAGCTATTACGCATATCAGTCATGATTACCGCTTTTCTGATTATCCTGCAGTCATTAGGTTATTCCATTTCCGGCGTTCTAGCCTTCGGCGGCGTCGGCGGCGTGGCTGTCGCTTTTGCCGCTAAGGATTTGCTAGCAAACTTTTTTGGTGGCCTGATGATTTATCTGGATAAGCCCTTTTCCGTTGGCGATTGGGTGCGCTCGCCAGATCGGAATATCGAAGGGACGGTAGAAGATATTGGCTGGCGTTTAACCCGTATTCGTACCTTTGATAAGCGCCCGCTGTTTATTCCAAACTCAATGTTTTCTTCGATTGTGGTGGAGAATCCATCGCGTATGACCAATCGCCGTATTCGTGAAGAGCTAGGTATTCGCTACAGCGATGGGCACTTGATGGCGGACATTTGTAATGATGTTGCTGAGATGCTGCGTCAGCATGAAGCGATTGATACAGGCCAAACCTTGTTTGTCACCTTTGATGCGTACGCGGCTTCCCACCTTCAATTTATTGTTTATTGCTTCACAAAAACCACCGCATGGGTGGAGTTTCAGCACATTAAACAAGACGTGTTAATTAAAATTATGGAGATCGTTGAGGGGCATGGCGCCGAATTTGCCTTCCCAACGCGAACGCTACACATCGCGGATAATTGTGGCCATGAGCATGATGAAGAACATCACGCCGAGCACGATGAAAGCCACCACGAAGGCAATCATGGTGTCAGCGCAGAACAGGGGAAATCGGCATGATTGATACCGCACAGTTTGCAGAGATGAAGAAGGTGCGTGATAACGCCCGTGAGCTTTTTTCACTGGCACAGATTGATGAAGTGATTGCACGTTTGGCTAAAGAGCTAACGCAAACCTATTCAGACAAGGCGCCAGTTTTAATTACCGTCATGAACGGTGGCTTGGTGTTGGCGGGCAAGTTAGTCCAGCACCTTGGTTTCCCATTAGAAATGGATTATTTGCATGCCACGCGTTATCGCGGAGAAACATCCGGTGGCGATATCGAGTGGATTGTGACGCCTACTATGTCATTAACCGGTCGGCATGTTGTGATTCTTGACGACATTCTGGATGTTGGAACAACTCTGCTAGCAATTATTGAAGCGTGTAAATTGCAGGGCGCGGCGAGCGTGGCGACCTGTGTTCTCGTGGATAAAGAGCATGACCGTAAGGCTGCTGTGGGATTGAAGGCAGACTTTACGGGGGTCGTGGCAGAAGACGCGTATCTGTTTGGTTGCGGCATGGATTATAAAAATTACTGGCGCAACGCGCCGGGTATCTACGCGGTGGAGGGCAGCTGATGCTGGCTTTTATCGGTGGCACGGGATTAACGCGTATCCCTGGGCTCAATGTTAGTGAGCGGCGCCAGGTTGGAACACGCTGGGGAAAGGCGTCTTCGGACGTTGTCTTTGGTGAGTTGGCGGGGCAGCCGGTATTGTTTCTGGCTCGCCATGGCGACCCACATGTGTTGCTGCCTCATCAGGTGAACTATCGCGCCAATATTGCCGCGCTAAAAGAAGCTGGCGCAACGGCAGTGATTGCGATCAATGCCGTTGGGGGCATTAGCCCTGCGGCGGACAGCGGCGTGATCGTCGTGCCGGATCAGATTATTGATTACACCCATGGCCGTGACGCTACCTATTTTGATCAAGGTCAAACGCCGGTCGTACATGTAGATTTTTCGTGGCCGTTTGATGCGCCTTTGCGCGAGCGGTTAGTGGCAGCATTGAAAAAAGTCGATGCCCCTTATGTGGACGGTGGTTGCTACGGGGCAACGCAAGGGCCGAGGCTGGAAACAGCGGCGGAAATTCGTCGGCTCGAACAAGACGGTTGCACGATTGTTGGCATGACCGGTATGCCAGAAGCGGTGCTGGCAAGAGAGTTGGCGCTGCCTTATGCGATGCTGTCGCTCGTCGTAAATCCAGCGGCCGGTAAAGTCGATCGCGAAATTACTATGGCGGAGATCGAAGCGGTTATTCATCAAGGTATGGGCAAGGTCGCAGATGCTCTCGTCGCGCTGTTGACGTCTTGATGTTGTCTGTTTGATGCAAGACGTTGATGTTGTCGTTATTGGCGCTGGCGCAGCAGGCTTAATGTGCGCAGCTAGCGCCGCCTACCGCGGACGCAATGTGCTGGTATTGGATCATGCCAACAAAGCCGGTAAGAAAATTCTCATGTCTGGTGGCGGGCGCTGCAACTTCACGAACCTTAACTCGACGCCCGCCAATTTCCTTTCAGATAACCCCGCATTTTGTATTTCTGCACTCAAGCGCTATACGCCCCATCATTTTTTAGAGCTGGTCGAGCGGCACGGTGTGGAATGGTGTGAGAAGGCGCCTGGGCAGTTGTTCTGCAATGATTCGAGTAAAGAAATTCTGCGCGTTTTACTCACCGAGTGTGAGTGGGCTGGCGCAGAAGTTCGTTTGAATACCTCCATTAAAGATGTTCGCCTGAGCGCGGACCAATATCTGCTGCGTACTGCATCGGGGAATGTGCGCTGTCAGTCGTTAGTGGTTGCCTGTGGCGGCTTGTCGATTCCGACCATGGGCGCGACAGGGCTAGGTTATCAACTTGCAGAACAGTTTGGCTTAACGGTTCAGCCGCGCTCGGCAGGTTTGGTGCCGTTTACGCTGCAGCCTAAAGAGAAAGAGCACCTTGCGCCGCTGTCCGGTGTGGCGGTTGATGTGGCGGTGTCCATTGCTGCAGGCAGTGGTGCTAGTGATAGGTGTTATCGCGAGCCAATGCTGATTACCCACCGTGGTTTAAGTGGCCCGGCGATATTGCAGATTTCGAGTTTTTGGCGACCGGGTGATGTGCTGTCCATTGACCTGCTACCTGATCAGCAAGACTTGCTCGCCACATTGAAACAGTTACGTCGCGATAAACCGACCACGCTGCTCGCCCGTTATTTAGCCGCGGCTTTGACAAAGCGTTTTGCTGACAGCCTTTGCGAATGGCGTGATTGGAGTCAGCCGTTGCAGCATTACAGCAACGAGCAATTGGAAGAAATTGTCATGCAGTTAAAAGCCTGGCAGATAAAGCCTTCTGGAACTGAAGGCTATCGCACTGCGGAAGTAACCCTCGGTGGCGTCGATACACGTCAACTTTCGTCGAAAACCATGATGGCTAATGATGTCGCCGGGCTCTATTTTATTGGCGAAGCGGTGGATGTGACGGGAGAGTTAGGCGGTCATAACTTTCAATGGGCGTGGGCATCCGGCTGGTGCGCAGGACAGTTTGTTTAAGTTGATTTGTGTCTTGAGAAAAAACGTCAGCAATAATTGGGTTTTGCTTTAACTTTCATCGCTTGCAAGCAAGCTCCCACAAAAAAAGCAAACCGGCCTTATAGCGCTAACCTTGTGGGAGACTGCTTGCAGGCGATCGGGTCTCGCTTAAACACTCATCGCCTGCAAACAAGCTCAGAGTACCCCGCTGCGTAGTTCTCATGGCGCTAGCCTGTTGGGAATAGGTTTTGATTTTGATTCAGCGTCCATCGCTTGCAAGCAAGCTCCCACAAAAAAAGCAAACCGACCTTATAGCGCTAACCTTGTGGGAGGCTGCTTGCAGGCGATCGGACCTCGCTTAAACACTCATCGCCTGCAAATATAGGCAAGAGTACCCAGCTACGTAGTTCTCATGGCGCGAGCCTGTTGGGGATAGGTTTTGATTTTGATTCAGCGTCCATCGCTTGTAAGCAAGCTCCCACAAAAAAAGCAAACCGACCTTATGGCGCTAACCTTGTGGGAGGCTGCTTGCAGGCGATCGGTCCTCGCTTAAACGCTCATCGCCTGCAAACAAGCTAAGAGTATCCAACCGTACAGCCCCTTAGGCGTCAGGCTGTTAGCGCTCGAGAGATCTATTTATTCTTCAGTGCCGCTTTCATTAGCTCAACGTTTTTCTGTTGTGCTGTTTGATAGGGCGTAAGACGAACGAGGGCGCCAAACAGAGGGTGATCAAGGTAGTGAAGCTCTTCGCCGCGCATGCGGCGTTTCTGATCGAGCTTTACCCAAAATGCTTGGCCGTCATGGCTTGTGGAGGTGAGCCACAATTCCGGCTCGACATGCAAATAGCGTGAGATGTGAAAGCGCAGCATGCCCTGTAGTTCAGGCTGGGTGGTTGGTGCAGCGTTCACGCCCGGTTGCATTGCGCTTGGCTGAAGAGAGGTGTTCGCTTCAGCTTCGTTGCCAGTGTCGAGTGGTGGCAGACCAAAGTCGAGGCCAGGCGCCTGCGATGGTTGTGCCGAGATGCGGGGAACTTGATTGCCGCCGGTAATGTAAATCGGAAACGCGTGGTTGCGCTCACGCAGCGGCTGCACCCAGCCGGCGTGATATAGGTTTCGGTAGCTGCCATTTTTTTCCATGCGACCGAGCATATCGATCAGAATTAATTGATCAGTTGGAAGGGTTCGCCATGCGCCAAGTGCGGCGGCATTGATATCGATCGTGTCCGCGTTTTCCGGCAATAGTGGGGAGTCGTTGGACGGCACAATTGCTTTTTCAGGAGCGAGATGCGGACGCTGGTCTAAGCGCCAGTATTCTGGGGTGGTGGGCCCAGTGCGGGCGAATACCAGCACTTCAACTTGATACCAGCTTTGCTCGTGTACCGCACCGACGCCAGCGATCTTCGTGCGTAGTTCTGGTGCGGACAGTGCACTGTAGGGATTTTCCGCCCATGCGGGGGATGCAGTAGTCGTGACAATAAGGGACGCGGCAACAATCGCGGTGGCACGAACCGCAGGGGCGGTAACAGCATTAATCAGGTGATTCAGGCGTAGCATTCGAGTTCCTCCGTGCCGGCACTATAATCGGTGCGGGCTGTACATGCGCGCATAAAGCACGAGCAAGGTATTACATGTGTCGGCAGTATACGGCTAGTGCGCGTGGGATGCCGTATTGCCGAGTGTTTGTTGTTACCCAGTTTGCAGAAGTAACAGCCGGTAATTTCAAGTCATAACCAGCTTACTTACTGCTACGGTTTCCCTTTGATAACGTATCCAGCAGTAGGTTAACGGCTTCTAAGCGTTGCTCTGGGCTCTCGCCATCATGGTTAAACTTCAGGCTAGTGGCACCATCGAGTTTGTAGCGCCCTGGAGCTGACTGCACTAGCTGCACAATACGTAAAGGATCGACCTCGGTCCGTTCAGAAAATTCCAGTCGGCCGTAGGTTTTGCCCGCATCGATCTTCGCCAAGCCGAGGGCCAAGGCTCTCTGTCTGAGTTCGGTGACGGCGAACAAATACTTCACTTGGGTTGGCAGTAAGCCAAAGCGGTCAATCATTTCTACTTGCAGCTCGTGTAACTGGTCTTCGGTTTTACAGGCGGAGATGCGTTTATACAGCGTGAGTCGCGTGAACACGTCGGGCAAATAATCATCTGGAATCAGCGCTGGAATGTGCAGGTTCACTTCTGGGCCACCAGACAGCGGCTTCTCAACGTCCGGTTGCTCGCCGCGCTTGAGCGCCTCGATGGTTTGCTCAAGCATTTCCATATATAGGGAGAAGCCAATCGACTCGATGTTGCCGTGCTGCTCTTCACCCAGTAATTCACCGGAGCCACGAATTTCTAAATCGTGGCTGGCCAGCATAAAGCCTGCGCCAAGATCGCTGGCATTTTCGATTGCTTCCAATCGCTTTACCGCATCTTTGGTCATCACTTTTGGCGGCGGCGTCAGTAAGAAGGCATAGGCTTGGTGATGGGAGCGACCGACACGGCCGCGCAACTGATGAAGCTGCGCTAAACCAAACTTGTCCGCGCGCTCGATAATAATGGTATTGGCAGACGGAATATCGATACCGGTTTCGATAATCGTCGTACACACCAATACGTTAAAGCGGCGATGATAAAAATCGGACATCACCGCTTCGAGTTCTCGCTCGCGCATTTGGCCGTGCGCCGTGGCGACGCGCGCGTCGGGAACCAGTGCAGTAATTTCACTGGCAGTACGCTGCATGGAATCGATATCGTTGTGCAGAAAGTAAACCTGACCGCCACGCAACAGCTCACGCAAAATGGCCTCTTTTAAGATGCTGTCTTTGCGCTGTTGAACAAACGTTTTGACCGATAAACGCTTTTCAGGTGGCGTGGCAATAATGGAAATATCGCGCAAGCCAGATAGAGACATATTCAGCGTACGCGGAATCGGCGTTGCGGTGAGCGTTAAAATATCGCAGTCCGCGCGCATCTGCTTCAGGCGCTCTTTATGGCGTACGCCAAATCGATGTTCTTCATCAACGATAATCAAACCAAGGTCTTTAAACTCAATGGTCTCTTGCAGCAGCTGATGCGTGCCGATGACAATGTCGACTTTGCCTTCACGCAAACGTTTTAGAACGTCGGTTTTTTCTTTTTGGCTGCGGAATCGACTAAGCACTTCAATGGTGACCGGCAGATCGGCAAAGCGATCGGTAAAGGATTCGTAATGCTGCTGCGCCAGCAGGGTGGTGGGTACCAGTACGCCGGTTTGCGTGCCCGCTTGCGAGGCGATAAACGCTGCACGCATAGCGACTTCGGTTTTGCCGAAGCCAACGTCGCCGCAAATTAGTCGGTCCATCGGTTTAGACGCGGCCATATCGGCAACCACCGATTGAATCGCAATTTGTTGGTCAGGCGTTTCTTCAAATGGAAAGCCGGAACAAAACTTGTCGTAATCTTCTTGGTTGATTGAGAATGCGCGCCCCTGACGAGCTTCACGACGAGCAAAGGTGTTAAGCAGCTCTGCGGCCACATCGTGGACTTTTTCGGCCGCTTTTTGCCGCGCCTTGCTCCATTGGTCAGAGCCGAGTCGGGTCAGTGGTGCGTGATCTGCGTCACCGGCGCCGTAACGACTGATCAGATGCAGGCTAGTTACTGGCACATAGAGTTTATCGCCGGCGGCATACTCGAGTAATAAAAACTCGTGATTCTGATTATCAACTTGCATGGTAATCAGGCCTTGATAACGACCGACACCGTGATCGATATGCACCACCGGTGTGCCGAGCGTTAGCTCGCCAAGAGAGCGGAACGCTTGTTCGGGCGCGCTGCTTTCATCGCTGCGACGACGACGGCGTTGCATGATGCGCTCGCCATACAGCTGCGCTTCCGCGAGCACCAAAATATTTTGTTGCGGCGAATAAAATCCTAAATCAAGCTCGCCGGTGGTTAAGCACCAAGGCGTTTCGTTGCTGGCGTTATCAGTAGCAGCAAGAAGATCGGCAAAGGCCTTCCAGTTGTTCACTAGCTTGGGTTGAATGCCAGCTTTTTGCATCAGGCTCATCAGCGCTTCGCGGCGGCCAGCTGTTTCGGCACAAATCAAAACCCGTGGTGGGTTGTCGCCTAATTTCTTCGGTAGCGTTTCAAAAGGATTATTGTGTTGGCCGCTGTCCACATTCGGCGCGTCGGCAAACTCAAAGGTAATGCCAGCGCCTGTGCCGCCATCTTTCCGAAGTATGGCTCTTGGCCAGTTTTTAAATGTTTGTCGTAGGCGGTCTGGGTGCACAAACACATCGGCCGGCGGCACAACAGGGCGGCGAATGTCGTGGCGGCGGCTTTCATAACGCTGTTCGATTTCGTGCCAATAATTGAGTGCCGCGTCGTCGCTGCCGTCGAGTTGAATCAGTCGCGCATCTTTTGGCAAATAATCAAACAGATTCGCCAGCGCCGGAAAAAACAACGGTAAGTAATACTCGATGCCAGGGCTGGCAATGCCCTCAGAGATATCCTGGTAGAGGCCGCATTGACGATGATCTACATCAAAACGGTCACGGAAGGCGCTACGAAAGCGGCTGACGCCATCGCTGCTTAGCGGGAATTCCGCTGCAGGTAACAGTGTGATGTTCTCGACTTGGCCGGTTGAGCGCTGGCTCTCTGGGTCAAATAAGCGCAGCGACTCAATATCGTTATCAAACAGCTCAATACGAAACGGCTGTGCGGCGCCCATCGGATAGATATCCATGATCGCGCCGCGCACGGCAAACTCACCGTGTTCGAGCACATTGTCGCGCTGCCGGTAGCCGCACGCTGCGAGCTGTACGCGTGTTGCTTCCATATCAAAGTGATCGCCAACGCTGAGTAGGAAGGTGTTGCCCTGAATATGCAGCGGCGGCGCCAAACGCTGCATCAGCGTGTTCACTGGCGTAATCAAGATGCCACGCTGGGCACTCGGCAAACGGTGCAGTACTTCAATACGGCTACTGACAATGTCCTGATGGGGCGAAAATAGGTCGTAGGGCAGGGTTTCCCAGTCCGGAAAGTGCAGCAGCGGTATGTCCGTGCCTTCCAGATAGAAGCGCAGACTGTCTTCAAGCTGCTGCGCACTGCCACTGTCCGCCGTCATCACCAGCAGCAAGCCGTTCTCGCGCTGAGCCAACTCAGCCAAGACCACCGCCAAACTACCGGGATTAAGCCCCGACCAGTCGCGGTAGCTATCCGGGCCAGTAGGAAAGAGCGGGACAGAAGGAAGCAAATTCATCAGGACAGCCGTACTTGGTGGTTTGGGCGCGCATTGTAACGCGAATTCGGGGAGAGGTAAGGGTGGGGTGATTTGGGGGAGGGGGGTAAAGGGAGCATGCGATCTTGTTCACGGAATATGGGGCTAACTTGCGGGTAAGGTGAGCGCCTCCTTCTTTAATGGCAACCAAGCTCTAATCAGGGGCTTAGTCCATAGTATGTTCTGATGGCGAGGGTATTTTAATTTCTCATTAATAAGGAAATCACGATGGCATTGGGGAAGTTTGGATTTATCGTAACGGGCGACAATTTTGAGCAGATGCAGGGCACGAGTACCTTTTCAATGAAGGTTGTAGGCGTGAAAAACCCTGAGCAGGGAATCGAGGTCGCCAAAGAAATGGTCAAGGAGGGGGTTCAGCTTATAGAGCTTTGTGGTGGTTTTAGCCCCGTCTGGGCAGGAAAGATAATTGAAGCGATCAACTATGCGGTGCCCGTTGGAGTAGTGGCATACGGTCCTGAATCTATAGACGCAATGCACGAGCTTTTTTCATAGGAAAACTTAGGATACTCACAACCTCGCGTGGTTCTTGCCGGTTTAAGCGTACGTTTATCTAAAGAAAGTTATGGGCGTCCCGAGATTCGTCGTGGGAGTGCAAGCGATGTGGTTTTTCTGAATAAAAGGCGGAAGACGAATGAGAGTAGCGGCTTTACTTATTTTGATTGCATGGCTGTCTGGATGTTCGACTCGGACTATGAATAAGGGTTTGCCTTATCTGGTGGGGCAGCCGGTTGATGTCGCGATGTCTGCTCTTGGTGAGCCAGCCCGAAGTACGGAAAAATCAGACTACACCCTTTACGAATGGGAGGCTCAATATAATGGTAATGTGCCAATTACTCAGGGGATGACGTCTCAAACATCGGGAGGTTTGAGCGGTGGCCGAACCTATGGGGCGACTGCTTATATGCCGTTAAATTATCAGTGCCTTATTAAGCTGACAGTTGATGATGAAGGTGTTGTTCAGGGCTGGGAGTTTTCTGGGAATCACAGCGGTTGTAAGTTTTATGAGAAGGGTGTTAAGCGGTTAATTCCGTAATGAGAGTGAGTCGTGGCATTTAGATTTTCGAGATTGTGATGGCACGACTAAATTCGGGTAGAGTGTGTAAATTAATCTAATAGCTGATTTTCAGGGGCATTGATATTAAAAAACCAGCCAAAAACGAAGTCACTTGTTCAACGTGTCAGGCTTGCTGCTGTCGGTTGGAAGTTATTATTTTTACCGACACCGGTGTTCCTGAAAAACATATTGCTCGGGATGAGTGGGGCGGTGAAACGATGTTGCGTTTGGAGGATGGTTGGTGCTCGGCGTTGGATCGTGAAACATTAATGTGTTCGATTTATGAAAATCGACCTGACATTTGTAGGGATTTCGAAATGGGGTCTTATGAGTGTCGGAATGAGCGATCGATACAGATGGTTGCCGCAGACTAACTTTGCTTGACTGTAAAACTTGCTGGTTCTGGTTTGGACAAGCTAGGCCGCCACGGTGTTCATCCTGCACTTTCTCCCGCGTCTCTTGCGCTCCCTAAATCAGTACTTCCCTAACGTTCTCGAAAAACGTCATTAGATGACAGCTGCTTTCGGCGTTGCAGGGCGTAAACTAGCCGCGAGTATTTTACAGAAGCATTTTTGCGAGTGCTGAGTGCGAAGCGTGCTAGCCGCACGGTGTGTAACTTGAACGTTTTCAGTAACGCATAGTTTAATGATGAGAGGTTGCTAATGAAGTCAGTCGTACAGGAGTTGCTCGATATTATTCAGCTAGAGCAGCTGGAGAAGAATTTGTTTCGCGGGCAGACCCGCGCGACAGGGCAGAAAAGTATCTTCGGCGGTTTGGTGGCGGGGCAGGCGTTGATGGCGGCGTCACGTACGGTTGAGGCGGATCGGCCGGTGCATTCGTTGCACGCGTATTTCTTGCGCCCTGGCGACTTTAGCGTGCCGATTATTTATGACGTAGACCGAATTCGTGATGGCCAGAGTTTTACCACGCGGCGGGTGAATGCCATTCAGCATGGTCGGCCGATTTTTAGTCTAGCGGCATCGTTTCATATGGAAGAAGAGGGTGTCGACCATCAGAGCGATATGCCGGATGTGCCGTCGCCGGATTCATTGCCCAATGATGAGGATATGCGCCAGCAGGTCGCTGAGGGTATTCCTGAGAAATTTCGCGCGGCGTTTCTGCAAGACCGCCCAGTGGAGTTTCGACCGGTTAAACCAAGCAACAGTTTTAATGCCGAGCCGCAAGATCCGACGCGATTAACGTGGTTTCGGATTAAGGAACGTATTGATGTGGATGTGGCGACGACTCGGTCGCTGCTGGCGTTCTGTTCTGATTTTGGTTTGATGGGTACGGCGATGTTGCCGCACGGCATGAATTTCTTTCAGCCACAGTTGCAGGCAGCCAGTATCGATCACGCAATGTGGTTTCATCGTCCGTTCAAGGCGGATGAGTGGCTGTTATATGCCACAGATAGCCCGACGGCGACTGGCGCGCGCGGCATTAACCGCGGCTTAATTTACCGTGAAGACGGCACCTTGGTGGCGTCGGTGGCGCAGGAGGGGTTGATGCGGTTAAGGGCGCCGACGCCGCTTTCTTAGGCTGATTTAGGCTGATTTAGGCTGACTCGTCGTGTTCGTTATGTGCTGTGATCGAGGCGCGTTATGCAATTGATTCAGCTGCTTGAGGATGTTCGTCATTGCACTCTGTGTGCGGAGCACCTGCCGCTCGGGCCGCGCCCCGTGGTGCAGGCTTCGGCCGGTGCGCGCTTGCTGATTATTGGTCAGGCGCCGGGGACGCGAGTGCATGCGTCGGGAGTGCCATGGGATGACCCGTCCGGTAATCGTCTGCGCGACTGGCTGGGGATAGATAAGCCCACTTTTTACGATGTCTCACAAATTGCCATTATGCCGATGGGGTTTTGTTACCCCGGACGCGGAAAGGGCGGCGATTTGCCGCCGCGGCCGGAGTGTGCGCCGACATGGCATGGGCGTTTGTTGGAGCAGATGCCCAATATAGAGCTGACGTTACTGATTGGCGCCTACGCCCAGAAGCGCTATTTACCGGTGCAGTACGGCAGTTTGAGTAATAATGTCGAGCGTTTTGCGGAATTTTTGCCCAGCCTTTTACCGTTACCTCATCCTAGCCCCAGAAATCAGCATTGGCTGTCGTCGCGGCCGTGGTTTGCGCAAAGCGTCTTGCCGGCACTGCGTGAGCGGGTTCAAAGGCTGTTGCTGGCAAGCTAGAGCTGTCCGTCTCGCCGGTTGATTGAGCGCGGGCGAGTCAATTGTGGGTCATCTGTGGCTCACCTGTGGCTCACCTGTGGCTCACCTGTGGCTCACCTGTGGGTAGAAGCGTGCGGTATTAGCGGTTAGAATGCGCCCCCCATACCATTATCCCCACACCGCGAGGCCTGATCCGTGAATAAGCTGGAAGACCATTTCGGACGTTGGAAAAACCGTGAAGAAATTGCTGAAGCCATGATCCCCATGATCGGCAAGCTTTACCGTGAAAAGAACATCACCGTCACCGCTTACAGCCGGGCGTTGGTGAACAAGTCTGTTATCCAAATTCTTAAAGCTCACCGTTTCGTTAAACAAATCGAAAACGCTGAGCTGTCCGTGGTCGAGACCTTTCCTGTACTGCAGGAAGTGATCAAGTTAGACCTCGGCCCAAGCCGTATTGATATCGGCAAGATCGCGGTGGCGTATAAAAGCGACAACCGTGGTCAGTCTATCGAAGAGTTTGTTCGTGCAGAGCTGCAGGACGCCATCGACAATAAGGTGGCTAAGCCGTCTGAAACAGATGTGGTGCTGTATGGCTTTGGCCGTATTGGCCGCATTCTTGCCCGTTTGCTGATCGAGAAAGCTGGCTCAGGCGATGGCCTGCGCTTGAAGGCGATTGTGGTGCGTGAGACAGGTAAGGGCGATTTGCAGAAGCGCGCCAGCTTGCTGCGTCGTGATTCCGTGCACGGTCCATTCTCGGGCACGATTGCAGTCGATGAAGACGATAGCGCGTTGATTGCCAATGGTAATTTCATTCGTGTGATCTACTCGAATGATCCGTCGACGATTGATTACGCCTCGTACGGCATTGATAACGCGGTATTGATCGATAACACCGGTAAGTGGCGTGATCGTGAAGGTTTGAACAAGCACCTTGGCTGTAAAGGTATTGAGCGCGTTATTCTGACCGCGCCAGGTAAGGGGGATCTGAAGAACATCGTTCACGGTGTTAACAGCGATCTGATTACCGAAGACGATAAAATTATTTCTGCTGCCAGCTGCACAACCAATGCGATCGTGCCGCCACTGAAGGCGCTGAACGACAAGTTTGGCATTGTGCATGGTCACGTTGAAACGGTTCACTCGTACACCAACGACCAGAACCTGCTGGATAACTTCCACAGTGGTCCACGTCGTGGTCGTGCTGCGCCGTTGAACATGGTTATCACTGAGACAGGCGCGGCGACTGCCGCGGCGAAGGCACTGCCTGAGCTGGCTGGTCGTTTGAGCGGCAACTCGATTCGCGTACCGACACCAAACGTTTCCTTGGCCATCTTGAACCTGACTCTGGGTAAAGAAACGTCGCTGGAAGAGCTTAATGAGCACCTGCGTTGGGTGTCGTTGCACTCTCCGTTGCAGCGTCAGATCGACTTCATTAGCTCGCCAGATGCGGTATCGACTGACTTTGTTGGTTCTCGTCATGCATCGGTTATCGATGCGGAAGCGACGATTGTGAATGGTCAGCATTGCGTACTGTATGTTTGGTACGACAATGAATTTGGCTATAGCTGTCAGGTGATGCGCATTTTGCAGCAGATCTCCGGTGTAGAGTTTCCATCCTACCCGAAGGACTGATTGATAAAGGAGCCCGCGAAAGCGGGCTTTTTTTTGGTTCATCGCGGATTTCCGGGAAAAGCTCGAAGGACCTTTTTCTTACGGGGGCTGCTGCGCTGCGTTTGCTCGGGAAAGATCGCCTGCAAGCAGCCTCCCACAAGGTGAGCAGAAGTTTGAGATGATG